>Ga0136642_1000098_pt1 | contig 53446 bp, 55 predicted proteins | sample LowCatLa1302831Y_FD_115313 | JGI IMG/M metagenome (GOLD analysis project Ga0136642, IMG submission 115313) | Freshwater microbial communities from Lower Cathedral Lake, Yosemite National Park, California, USA - 13028-31Y | ecosystem: Environmental > Aquatic > Freshwater > Lake ... | reverse complement strand
TGCTTACAAAACAGTTGCTCTACCAGATGAGCTAAAGGGGCAATTTGTGACATAGTGAAGTTACTCACTACATCTTTATTTATACAAAGTATATCACAACGAAATATTTTTGTCAAACTCTTTTTGCAAAGAGTCTTCCCAATCTTTCTATGAAAGCAATATACGCGAGTGCTTTGGCACACCTGCTAGCAAGTAATCCATTTGATCAGCAAGAATGTTACGATGTTGTAGGATCATGTTTTCGTGATGAGAAGGGATGTACGGTGCGTACAAAAGTTTCTTACCGCATTCCTTCAAGGTCTTGTGACCCTTATCACTATTGCAAGTCTTACATGCTGTGACAACGTTCATCCAAGTATTTTCACCACCCAAGAACTTTGGCTTGATGTGGTCACGTGACAAGTGATGATAGTTAACGTGATGTTCGCCACAATACGCACAAACGTTTCTGTCGCGACCAAACAATGTCTTGTTAGTCAGTGCAACAGTTGAATGCTTGTATGGATTGAAGCCATGGCCTTTAATAGCAATGATGCTAGAAGTTTCTAGGTAACTAATTGATCCGTCGTTCTGGTATCCGCCGCGATATCTTGCAACCACTTCGCCCATGCTCCATGCTACCGCATCTTTAGCTTGGTAAGTGATTGCGTCATCGTATGAGATCCATTGTCTTGGAATTCCCGAAATGTCTAGTGCTAGAACAGCCATGTTGTACTCCTGCGTTTCTGTTACATGTATTTAACTTAGTTCTGGTGGGTCCTGTAGGAATCGAACCTACGTCATGAGTTTCGAAGACTCGTATGCTATCCGTTGCACTAAAGACCCGTGTGTTTATTATACGACAAATAGGCCTATTTGTCAAGAGTTTGGTCCCGCTGCCCCGAGTTGAACGGGGATCAAAAGTTTAGGAAACTTCTATTCTATTCTATCCTTTGAACTACAGCGAGGCGTTATTTCATATATTTCATATATTTCATGTGTGACTTTATTGCAGCTCCACACGGAAATATTGTCTCTAGTTTGAAGTTCTTGCCATTAAGGGTGAATGGTTTCGTTACCATGTCGCCGTTCCATGAACTTCTTTGTATTCTAATGAATCCTTCTCTACCCAAATGCTCTCTAAGTTTATTGAACTCAGGATGATCTTCACTATTAACTGATGAACATCTATCCTCACCTTTGATAATGTTGAATAGTTGATAGGGTTCTAAATCTTCGTGCTTGATGTGGTCGTATACACCCCATTCTTTCCGAATAGAAACGTCACACATATAACTTTCATCAATTTCAAATTTCACAATGACCTCATAATATATATTTTTTTCGCCACTTGCGCCATTAGGGCATAAATTTGTTCATAAACGCCTTTGCCAATTTGTCCACGTGGGCATTAGTATACGCCGGGTATCAATATACCAACACCACTGTTGATTCTATAGTTGCCGGGTTGTTTGTATTGTAGATACATCTCCTTGATGTAGGGGCGGTCAAGCATGAACTGTACATTCTCCTTGACTTTATCAAGGCCCAATGTATTGATATGCTGATACTTCTCATGTATACCACGGCTTAGTTTCTCCAAGAAACCCAAGTTGATCAAGTAGCTATCCAGGCAGTTATCATGAAACATATACTCATATGCAATTTTCTTATGTGCATATTTAAGACTTGATTTCTCAATGTCATAACTTGTTTCAGGTTCAGCTAATAGTCCAGTACCCACATAGCTACCGATGTTAAAGACCTTGTGTTTAATGTCATGTCTGTCGCAGTATGTATCAAGTTGTGCCAGTACTTTAACTTGCCCGAACATAGGGGCACTAGTAAGATTAATAGTCCAATCATAGTTGGGAGTATCTGCTAGAAACTCAGATAAGTCTCCGTGTGCATCAAACCCGGTACTACGACTGAAGTATGTCACTTCATCAAATAACTCGGCGAACTTTTGGCCCAAGGCATGATTTGCATTACATGTAATCCTAGCTTTCATAATATATCCTTGTGTGAGGTAATACTGTGATATTCTTTTGATGACACCGTGAATCAATCAGTTTATATACATCAGTAGAGTAATCTCGCATTGATGTAATATAACATAACACATTACTAATCCAGAGTGTGCTATCATTTGGCATCAATTCAAATAATCTCTCAATATCTTCATCTATTCGAAGATCGATATTAACAAACTCTACGTTAATCGTACAGAGATAATCATACCACATATCTATGTCTGACATATTCAGGCTATTAAGGTCACTTACTGTTGCATCATCGAATCCTAACGTCATGTTATCTAACGAGTTAGCATACAGTAGTTTCCGATCAGTACTACTCATTAGATCACGCTGGAAGTTTATGCTGGCTTGACTATAATCAAAGAATATGACATGCTTCAGTTTATTCTCAAATGCAAGTTTTGCCAATATATTACCGCTAGATAGTCCTGCAATTGCAGTAGAACCACTGAATGTTACTGATTCAGTATTGGACAAGTATATCTTACGTGTTGTTTCGAACTTAGTTATGTAAGAGTCCAGATGTGTTCTATCATCTGCTGCATAGTAATCATAGACCGGACTATCACGGAACTCGGTTATATTACCATTCTCAGTAGTCATCTTCTCGTACACCAATTGATCAGCATGATAGATGCGTACATTAGGATACGCTCTAGTATCCTTAGCAAGTTGAATAGGAAACATAATGCCTTCAGTAATTACTGTATACGGTATCTTTGTCTGATTATCATATTGCTTGATTACATTATACTTGTCATTTTGAATTATCATACCAAAGTGAATTAAACTTTCACTGATGTACTTACTACCACGGAGTTTAATGTAAAACTCTGGTTTCTGTTTCTTCTGCCAAGGCAAGTCGGGAATAAAATCACTACGAACCTGATATTTTTCCATCTTTGGATAGATCCATATATTGTCAACCATATTGATTTTGTCAAAGCTATTGATGGTATCAATGATATGATTTATGTCAACGAACTCGTGCATGTAAACAAATATCGTAGTACACAGGTTAGTAGAATTGAAGTTAGTATCTTTCATACGCATGAAACCATGTTTCGTTGCTTCAAAATACTGTTCTTCACTACTAATCGGTGCAATCAATATAATATTTTCACTTTCGACTCCGGTTATATAATCCCCATCGACATTACTAACTACTGTGTAGCTGCTATCGACGGTAATGCCTTTTTGTAACTTGTTATTGAATGTGCAGTCACTGCCTATAAAGTTAAATTTCATTATCATATTTATAGGGTACCGTAGTACCCGTTTAATTCTATCTGGTGCTCCAACTAAGAATCGAACTTAGGTTTCAGTCATACCAAGACTGTGTTCTCCCATTAAACTAAAAGAGCTAACTGTTGGGGAGATGTATGGGGGTCGAACCCATCCTGACAGATTCACAATCTGTAGTGCGAACCGATACACTAACAACTCCATAAACTTTGGTGCGCCTGGATGGAATCGAACCACCGTCCCGAACTTCGTAGGCTCGTATATTATCCGTTATACTACAGGCGCAAAACATTGGTCTCCGATGCAAGAATCGAACTTGCGCTCCTGCGTCCCAAACGCAGAGTGATACCATTTCACCAATCGGAGATAAATTTTGGTCTGCGCTGGAGGATTCGAACCTCCGACCCCTCACTTCCAAGGCGAGAACTCTGACCAGACTGAGCTAAACACAGATGAATTTTGGTGGACCACTGGGGAATCGAACCCCAATATCTAACGTGCAAGGCTAGTGTAATCCCATTATACGAGCAGCCCAAAATTAATCTAACTTCATTTATATAGACACTAAGTTAGCAAGTGCCATTGTAGGTTTTCTGAGAGCCACACTATCCTCCTGGGAGGACTCACATGTTTGTCTCGTATAGAGGAGGTCTTGTTTATTTCACGTTAAACCTGCGTTCCCTATGCTACGCCGCTACTTACGACTCGACTCTTACGTCTATCTCAGAAACTTGGTATCCGCGGAAGGTTACGCTCCTTCGTCTTCCGCTTATCAGGCGGGCGCTCTACTATTGTGCTACGCGAATATATCTCTTGGTGGTAATGACTGGACTTGAACCAGTAACAGTCTCCGTATGAAGGAGGTGGACTACCATTGTCCTACATTACCATATAGAAACACACTATCCTCTCAAGTTCCTTGGGACGGGCTGTTCACCGTGCGTAGTATGTTTTCATATGGTAGGACCACTCGGACTCGAACCGAGGATTTACAGGTTAAAAGCCTGATGTTATTACCGCTTAACTATGATCCCATATATGGTCCATGCTCAGAGACTCGAACTCTGTTCCTCCGGTTAAGAGCCGGTTACTTCACCACTAAAGTTTAGCATGGGGTTGTGCATATTAAATTGTCTTTAATGTGCCAACCGAGGACCATATACGGGGTCGATGATTGACACTATAGTTTCGCTGAACTTCGCTTCATATAGTACCTTTTGTTTATGAATTACAACAATTAAGGATTGTTGTCAACCTTTATTTCCATATTACGACCTTTAGCTAGATTTCTATAGCTGTATTGATCGAATAGTATTTGACCATACTCCGGTAGAGTTACTTTATCAATTTTAGGAATGCTTCTCCAATACTCAGTATGGGTTAATTTACTAGTAGTAAAATGCATACTCAAGAAATCTGCAATGTGATTATACATACGAGTCCATACCCGATTGTACTTTGCTGTAGCTTTGTCATCGTTCAATAATCTCGCTAATAACTTTAGCGGTGCGTGAATCAAAAATAAGCCAGTTGCTTCAAGCGGTTCCAAGAACCCACAACTCAATCCCAATGCTACTACGTTTTGTTTCCAGGGTTCTGGATTAAAACTATTGAACATCGGGACTTCGAATATTTTATCTATTCGTAATCCCGGTGTCTTAGCAATGAACTCAGTACGAGCTTGGTCCACACTAATTAAATCTTTGTTGAACGCATATCCATTTCCTGTACGATTTTGGATACATACTCTCCATCGCCAGCCGCAATCCATTGCGTAAGTTTGAGTGTAATTAACTTGCGGCTCCATGAAGTCACCGGGCCCTGCTAGTGCATAGTTATTAACTAGTCCCGGATGCTGATGAGTGTTTACACCTAGAGTTTTTCTCAGTAAGCCCTTGAATCCAGTACAGTCTATATATAAATCTGCCGTATATATTCCATTCTTACCAACAACTGCGGTTACTCCTGCATCGTCAAATTGCACTTCTTGAATATCATCTAGAATATGCGTTACTCCACCCGGAATAGCTGACTTATCGCGCAGTAACAATCCTAGCTTAGTGGCGTCTAAGTGATAAGCATGCCTCCATTTTTTATCAGGGAGTGACAGTGTACGCATCCATTCAATCTGCTCATCATGTTCACTCTCATCGAAACAAAAATGATGCCACCAAGTATCATTGGTTCCATTCCAATTGTTATGCTGTATCGTATATTTTCTAATGGCGTTGCAATTCTCTACCAAGTCTTGTTCTGAAATGCCTACTGCATCCATGAAGTCATTGATACTAGGTATTGTACTTTCCCCTACTCCTATTATAGGAATATTAGGACTTTCTACTAAGGTGATGTTAGCATCCGTTTGTACTGCTAGATAGCTTGCTGTCATCCATCCAGCACTGCCGCCGCCGACTATTAAAATATTTTTACCCATATCAGATATCATTCGTCATAGTGCGCCAATCGTCAATATTTGGCTTTTCATTCTCATCATATGCCCAGCCCAATGCAGACATCATACGATGCTTAACTAGCAAGTTAGGACTGCGCCAACGACCTACATCGTCAAAGCCCATCATAACACCAAGTTCAGTGACTGCACCGCTACGACATACACCCATGTGACAATGAACAACTACGTTCATCCTGTTCTCTAATGCATGTTGCAGAAGTCGGACCAACTCATTAGCTTGCTCTTGGCTGCATCGCATTTCTTCATCAAGCGCAAAGTCGTTTAGTTCGATATCAAGGAACTCAAAGTTGTGACGCTCTTTGAATTGATGCTTGGCAGTTGGTGGCCAGCCTGCAGGATCATTGATACCGATCAGCATACTGTTTTCGCCAGCATCGTGATGGAAGCCGGTTGTAATATCAACTTTTGCTACGTTTTCAATCCACGGCATACTAACTCCTTATATTGGTAGGGGTACTAGGAATCAAACCTAGGCCAACAGAATCAAAATCTGTTGTGCTATCATTACACTATACCCCAATAAAAACTTTGGTGCCCCAGGAAGGAATCGAACCTCCGCACCCTGCTTACAAAACAGGACCTCTACCATTAAGGATACAAGGGCTTATACATGGTACAACCTCTTGGACTTGAACCAAGCACACCCGCCTCTTCAGGGCGGTGCTCTACCAGATGAGCTAAGGTTGCATAAATTTGGAAATGCCAGGCGGAGTCGAACCGCCATAGAAAGTTTTGCAGACTATCACCTAAGCCGCTCGGACATGGCATTATACATTAATTAACACTCTAGGGCACAAATGTTGTGTGAATGTTTATCCCAGAATGTATTCTAAAACATATTGCATTGTGCGAACCCATCTGCACACTTCGTTATTTTGTCTTCTCATCCTGCAGAATTTACAACTGAGGCGTCAGCAATATGTTTTAGAATACCCAGTATCTCTACTGAGTATGTTAGGGTCAATACCCTAACCAGAAGTCTTACTAATGTGTTCTATCACACTTTCATGTATTCTGTCCGCCCGTTTACAGCTTGTTTATAGTGCGCTGCCAGGGCCTCGTTCCCTGAATACTTTTACACTTTCCTAGAATCATACTAGTGATTTACTAGCCACAGATTGGGGTTTGTTTCGCATTACCTTGTTTGCAATCAATTGCTTGAACTGCTCTTTAGTTAACGTATACTCCTTAAGCCAATCTGCTTTCTTATATTGTATCTTAAAATCCATTTACTGTCAAATTCCTTTGTTGCATTCTTACAACAGTTTTCTTATTCACAAAAGCAAAAACCCCTGAGAACTTTCGTTTCCAGGGGTTTCATAAAATCTATAGAGTGTTACATTAAGCGTAACCATCTCCTTCTATGAACCCCTGTTGCATTCTGCCCTGATCATTTGATCCGCGAATACATGTCGGCGCTGTTGAATAATTCCCCTCAAAGGCTGTTAGCACGGAGCCCTGCGGAGCGACTGCCCACAAGCTCGTATGTTTCAGCGATTGATTGAAAGTTTTCATCATAGTAATTTATTTAGTCCTGGTTTCAAAATATTGCAAATTAGGCTACTTTTTCGCTCTTTTGCAATTTATGTATGTATTATAGCACCATATCATATTGTTGTCAACCACAATTTTCAACAGCTTACCCATAACACAAAAATTCTTTATTGAATCAATTTCTCAATTCATGCATGAAGTATATCACGTTACGGATTTAGTGTCAAGCCTTTTGTTTAGAAAGTGTAGCCGAACTTGGCAATGTCGGCTGCGTATGCTGCTTCAACTGTTGCTTGGCTGGCTGTGTTGAAAAAGGTTCGGTAATTCAATGTAGCCTGATACTGGTCGTGGAAGAAGTCAGTATCCTGATCGGATGCAAACTCCGGAATGGTTCTAATGTCGTTCGGAAAAGTATCAAAATCTAGTAAGTAGTCAGGCTTTAATGTCTCAGTGAAATAAAATGAACTCATGTTTATATGAGCACCCTCGATTGCCGGAACTTTATCCGAAAAGTAATATGCAACAAAGTCGTTGAAGTCTTTGTATTCTGAGTAGTCAACGTTTCCGTAACCATATGGGGTACCGCCAATTACAACATATTGCCATAGCATAAGTACGCGCTTGAATGGGTTAACCTTTATGGCAATAATCTTATGGTCTGAAGTTTTATCTGCTTCATAGGCCGCAGCGACATCTGCAATCGAATGTAGACCGGCACCTAGTAGAGTAAGGGAGTCAACGAAGTTCTCCAGCTTATCATGTAGGGCCCTATATAGGGCTTCGTGCTTGCCCGGAATCGGGAATTGGAGTAGAGTATAGTGGGTCATGGGGTTAGTCCTTTAGTGAGAAATCAATATTCTATATTTATCTCTGACACTAGGATCTATTAAATCTTATCCCGTATTACTGGGGCTATAAATATGCTTATGCGATTTAATCCCTCAGACTATACCACTGTGTTCTTAAGCTATGACGAACCCAACTGTGAAGAAAACTATCAACACTTGCTGACCCTTAACCCGAATGCTCTTAGAGTACATGGCATTGAGGGTAGTGACACTGCACACAAAGAATGTGCAAGACTTGCACTAACTGACAGAGTAGTCATAGTAGACGGTGACAATTGGGTAAGAGATAACTTCTACACTACTGATATTGACATAGAGTATACGGATGAGGACGTTATCAGTTATAGTGGATACAATATAGTGAACGGTACTAGCTATGGTAACGGGGGCATCAAGTGCTGGCCAGTCAAGCATATAATAGATATGCGTACACATGAGAACGGTAGTGAGGATAGCATTGACTTTGTGTTAAACAAGTATATAGAGCTAAACAACGTCAGCAGCGACTTACGTATCAACGGTAGTCCCCTACAAGCATGGCGCGCTGGGTTTCGTGAGATTATCAAGTTAAGTAGGGATGAGAACATAGACTGGAGAAACTACGATAGACTATGGCGATGGATGCATATCGGAGAAGATGTAGAGAATGGTGTACACTGTATATACGGTGCACGGCTAGCGTATTACATGCTGAAAGTTAATCACTGGGACGGCACCCATAACGTCAAGAACTTTGCGTTTTTGAACAAATTGTATGAGTCCGTACAAGAGACTATGTCCGGTACTGTATCAGTTGAAGTTAACGTATTGGGTGTTCTTATCAAAGAAGCTACTAACGATAATAACATCACTAACATGATTATGGGTTGGAACAGTGGTGAGTACCGTGCACGGATCAATAACCCGGTACGTAGCCCTATCAATCACAATCCTGAGTACTCTATTCTATTCATACACAACAATGAACCCGAAGCTGAAGACAATCTAGCTAAAATAAGAGAACGGTTCCCACGTGTACAAGTATTAAATGGGGCACAGGGTATACATAATGCACACATTATAGCTGCTAAGATGGCACAGACTGATTACTTCTGGGCAGTAGACGGGGATGCAGTTATCAATCCTGAGTTCAACTTCACACATGATATCCCATTTTATGAGCAACCTACTGTAAGAGTCTTTCGTGCTATCAACCCTATCAATAAGTTAGTATACGGTCATGGTGGCGTCAAGCTATTACCCCGTCTAGCTACTATGCGTATGCGTAAAGGCAACGTAGATATGACCACAAGTATCAGCCCATTATACAAACCCGTGAACATTGTCGCTAACATACATAAGTTCAATACGGATGCATTCAGCACGTGGCGTACTGCGTTTCGTGAGTGTGTGAAGTTGTCTAGTCAAGTAATAGACCGTCAAGAATCTGAAGTTACACTAGAGAGATTGTATATATGGTGCAGTGTTGGAATGGAAGAACATTACGGGCGCGAAGCGATTAACGGTGCATTGATGGGTAAATTATACGGTGAAAAGAACAAAGATGACAGTGAGAAACTGAAATTAATCAACGACTATGAATGGCTAAGGGAGAAATATGAAAATATGGATATTCGGTGACAGTTTTAGTGCTAGCGCCGATACTAATGGTTGGACCAATCAATTAGACGGTCAGGTAACTACCAAATGCTTTAATGGCTCTAGTGAGTATAGGATATGGCGTACCTACCAAGATAATAAGCATTTGATTAATAGTACCGACAGAGTTATATTCTGCCATACTAGTATCAGCCGAGTATTCTTAAAAGATGACGCTGAATCCATATCCAGACAGTTAGAAACTCACCCTAAATGCGATCTATTGTTTAATAATGTATACAGTAATGATGAAACAACATTTATTAACATATTGGAAACTATATGGGACGATAGTTACTTCAAGGATAACTACAATCTGTTAGTAGAAGACTTAAAAACAGTGAAGAATAGTACCCATATTACATTCTTTGAATCAGATACAATTGATTCACTTAATTTATTGTGGAAAGAACATCCCGGAGATATTAATCATATGTCGCCAATTGGGAACTATTATGCCAGTAAACATATAACTAAAAGAATGAGCAATATAAAACGAATAGTATCATTCGGAGCAAGCATGACAGCAGGGCAAGGGTTAACTGATCCAAAGCAAGCGTACCCGTATGTTCTTGCCAGTTTATTAAACTGTGACGTAGATAATATAGCTACCCCGGGTGCTAGTAATCTAGAGATATTACATAACATTTTAACATATAACTTTATTGAGGGTGATACTGCATTACTAATGTGGGCACCGTGTAATAGGGACCTATTATTTAATAAGAATAAGATGGAAAGTATCGGCGCATGGCAAGATACTGAATTAACTAAGAATTGGGCGCTGGCCCACTCTGAGAGTGATTTAACCGTAAGAACCTGGTATCATATTCAACACGCCCTATTGTTTTTAACCAGTCTAGGAATCAATTATATTAACTTTGCCGGGTATGCAAGACCATTAGAGATGTACCGCCCTAGTTATATCAAAGATATATTACATGATAGCGGAATAGATACTTATAAACGTCATACCCAAAACTGTAGTGATGGTCATCCCGGGCCAGAAGCTCATACATTAATTGCAAATCGTATACTGAGTATTATCAAATGAAATTAGTAACTGTGACCTGTGTAATGGATCAGCAGGCAATGATATTGCAGGCCGAGAGTATTCATAAATTTCTATCACCGTGTACTCATTATGTAATTGTTAATGAGATTAACCCTGACTTAGTTCAATGGCGCAAGCTATTAGCTAGCTATTATGTAACCCATAAACTAATACTATTAAGATTTACTGAATATGAAGGCTCAGGCTGGCATACACAACAAACGTTCAAATTAATAGTAGGGGAGCACATTGATGATGATTATCTGATATTAGATAGCAAGAACTTTTTTATTAAGCCCTGCCAATTATCTGAATGGGAAGGTAGATACGGTGATGGTACTATCCGTAACTTGCATGATAAAGAAGACTTTATTGCCGCATCTTTCAGATATAGTGAGAAATTAAATCTGCCGCCATTAACTAGATGTTTGAATATGGGCACTCCATTCGTAATTAGTAATAGGGTTATTATGCGTACTACTAACTATAACGGACTAGTTCGTTGGTTTAATGATCAACAAGATATATTGAACAGCGAATTTGTATTATATTCATATCTGCTAGGGGACGAGCTTCCCGTGACCGATACCATTAAATGGCATAAGTCATGGTGGAAAGAAGATATTATCAACATAGATAATTGTCCGGACCATATCAAAGTTTTAGGGGTTCACCGGGACATAGTAGATAAGACATTAATAAATGAATTCATAGACAAATTAGGACTGTGTAATAGATTATGATTTTATTAGACAATATTAAGAAACACATGTTTCTACCTCAGTATACCCATACATCTAAGAATTATGTAGGATCAGATACACATATAGTCTATAAGCAATCACTTAAAGTAATGCCGGCCGACTGGTACTATAGAGATAGCGAAATAGAGTATGTTCTGAATAAATCCGATTATCGTACCTCAGAGTTTGATACAATAGACTGGAACCAGTGTGTTGTATTACTAGGATGCAGTAATGTGTTTGGATTAGGATTACACACTGAAAATACTATCAGTGAGCAACTAAGTAAACTAATCAATAAGCCAGTGATTAATCTAGGATGCCCTGGATCATCTATTAGAGCAGCATTACATAATAATGTCATATTACGTGCGCAAGGCATGCCGTTAGCAGTTGTTAACATTTGGACACACTATCTACGATGTATATACTATCAGAACAACTCAGTAGAGCATTTAGGTGCGTGGAATATGGATAAGAACAGCCATATGGAAACTTATAGTAGAATAGACTCAAATCCTATAATACATGCATACTTAGATACAGAATGCGCAAAGAATCTTTGGCGTGATACAAAGTACTATAGCTGTAGTATGTTTGAGGATACCGGAGCACAGTTAGGGTGCGATTTAATTCGGCAGATAGATAATGCACGGGACTTGATTCATCCGGGTAGAATGACTGCTAAACTAGTAGCAGAATGTATTGCAGAGAATATATGCGTGTAAATAATATAGATATGAAGAAATACAAACGCTTTTTTGCGTTCGGTGATTCCTTTACAAAGTATTACTGGCCCACGTATGCAGACATTCTAGCACTAAAAAGTAATTACCACGAGAATTGGGGATTAAAGGGTGCAGGTAACCATTATATCTTCAATAGTGTGATTGAGTGTATAAAGCGAAAAAACGTATGTGTTGGAGACTTAGTGGTTGTCATGTGGACAGGGGAACTCAGAGAGGATAGATACGTTGACGGGCAATGGTCGACCGCAGCTACTGATTATCGTCAGACAATGTACGGCACGGAATGGATGCAGAAGTATGGAACCGAGACTAGAGGTAATCTAATACGTGATCTAGCTTACATTGATGCAGTTAAAACAGTTTTAGAACATATAGGATGCGACTATTGCTTTCTAAGCAGTATTCCGTTATATGATACCGAGAGTGATGTATTAGAACTGTATAAAGATACACTTGATACTATTCATCCTAGCTTGTTTCTACAGATAAGGGACAAACCTAATAGACCTAATCACGGTGACTTGCACCCTACTCCATATGAAAGCCTTGACTACTTAGTAGAAGAATTAGGATCAACTATTACCCATGATGAGATTGCTCACTGGGAACAAATGGTACAAAACATAACCATTAAGAACACCGTTGACTTTAATAGAGTTAATGTAACTAGACTATAAGAGAACATGTTAATAGATACAGAACATTTACACCACTGGATGCAAGCAATACGTCAGAGTAATAACCCTATGCGTACAATGGATGCATTTTGGTCAGGACAACTAAAAAGTAAAGAATGGCTAATAGATAATCTAAAGCAATATATCACCAAACCCGTAACAATAGACATTCACGGTGGATGGGTAGGAGTATTAGCTAGTATGCTGTTTCAATCTAATATCCCTATTGATAGCATTCGCTCAATAGATATAGATCCATTGTGTCAGCATACAGCTATAACAATGAATCAAGTAGAAGCACATTATGGTAAATTCAGAGCGGTTACCGGTAACATGACAGATATTAGATCCGACAGTGATATCATAATCAATACCTCATGTGAACATATTACGCAGGACGACTATGAACTATGGTTATCAGGAATACCTAACAACAGCATAATTGTACTACAAAGCAACAACTATATAATCCCTGAACACATTCGCCCAGTAAATAGCTTAGAGGAGTTTATCAGACAGTCTGATATAAAGGTACTACTGAGTAGTGTACTAGAACTACCCCTCTATAATAGATATATGATAATAGGAACAAAAAATGGACAGTAATACCCGCACACTAGTAAAGACTCTTAGCTATAGACTAACAGCGGCATTAACAGTGTTCATTCTTAGTATAGTATTAAGCTACGGCGCCGGCTTTGGACTTAAGTTTTTGGTTATCACACTTACTATAGGATTTGCATTGTTCTATATACATGAGAAGGTATGGAATAGTATCAAATGGCTTAAGAGCGGAACATCAGATACACATAAACGTACCATGGTTAAAACAGTTAGCTGGCGTATCATGAGTTTCATTGCACTGTTTGTCATTGGGATGACGCTTGGGTTATCTAGTACTGACGCACTCAGTTGGACAATCTGGAACAACCTGGCGTTCTTAGTCATTCACTATCTACATGAACGAATATGGAATCGGATCAGCTGGGGTAGAAATGTATCAGTACAGTGAGATAACCGAGTTACATGTAGAAGTATCAAGTTTCTGTCAGGCAGCATGTCCTCAGTGTATCCGTACAGGTAATCCCCTTGTAATTGAAAATAATATGAGTTTAATGTTCTTCAAATCGATAGTGCCGGAAGACTTTATAAAACAATTAACGAAGGTGATGTTCTGTGGCAACATCGGCGATCCCTTAATGAACAATGAGCTACTTGACATTATTCTATATATCATTAAATGCAACAGTAATATACGTATTGATGTGCATACTAACGGTAGTTTGCGCAACACTGAATACTGGCGAAATAACGCCTTCATGACGAAAGCGAATGTAAAGACAATTTTCGCTCTAGACGGCTTGGAAGATACTCATTCCATATACAGAATCAACACGGTTTTCGCCAAGATTATAGAGAATGCTAAGGCCTACATAGCCGCAGGGGGTTTAGCTGAGTGGCACATGCTTGTGTTCCAACATAACGTGCATCAAGTTGAATTGTGCCGGCAACTTAGCATAGAGCTAGGGTTTCAGTCATTCACTAGCAAGATTACGGATAGATTCACTGATAATTCACAGATAATTAGCACTGACTTTGTATTGACTTCAACAATTCCTGTAACTAGCGTCACTGACTACAAAGATGTGGTAGCCAATTCTATAATACAGTGTGAGGTTAAAAAGATTAAGAGCGTATATATCGATAACAAAGGCTTAATATGGCCCTGTTGTTACTTAGGATTGATACCCTACAAAAACCAAAAAACAGCCTTCATGAAGGACAACACAACAATGATGGGAAACGTACTGAAACAGATAGGTGGTAACGATCTACGGGACCGTTCTATACGTGAGACACTGAACAGTACATGGACAGATATATACAACACTGCACTAGAGAACAAAACGATTCCTCAGTGTAGTAAAACTTGCGGAGTAAGAACATGATACGCGGAATCAACAATCAACCATACATAAACCTAGACCCATACTTAGACATTGAGGGTTTCAAAAAGATTCATCTACAGATATGCCGCGGCTTAGTACTAGCAGAGCATAAGAAAGAAGGAAATTTATTGGCTCCGGGCATTGTAGAAGAAATTGCTCATCTAGGATTCAAGCCATTGTTCCACGTATTAAAAGAATACAATCAACTACCCGATGATCATGAGATAAAGGTGGTTGGGAGAAGTATTGGATCTACTAAAGAGAATAGAGACAAGTTTGTATTATACTTAAAGTTGGCCATGGGTGCGTATGATCCATATCAAATGATCTTCCTAAAGACTGAAGCCGGACCTTGGGTGTCACGATTCGACGAGAAAGATTGGAGTCCCGACGTACAGTACTTTCCGGAACTTAAAGTATGGCTTGATGACCTAGTAGAGAATAAAGTTTTTAAGCATTTAGGCCGTACATTGATCTTTAAGGCGGAGCATGACTGCCGCATGATGTTTCATCGTGACTTCTTACCACCCGCAGAGTTTGACTACTTTAATCATCGTCATGAGTTTATCCATATAAGGCCTAACTTAGATAAACCCTTCTATATATGGGATGCAGAGACTGACAACAAAGTCCCCATGGTCAGTTTAGCCAGCTTCTTTAATGATCAGGATTGGCATAGCGGGGGAGTTACTAACAAGCAAACTTATAGTCTACGGATAGACGGCGAGTTTACTGAAGAATTCCGATCTAAGATCGGATTGGGTGATACACCGTTCTATTAAGATTTAACGCTTCTCGTTGAATATTTCTTCGAATACGTGTGCGTCTTTAGCTTTGGGGACGCACATTCCACATCCGCAACGACTATTAGGGCATATAATGTGATCTATTACTTTATTGCTTAGTCTAGCATTAAGTGTGTCAAGCATTGATTTAGTGTCAGATAGACTTCCTATTGCACCCACTTGTTTTCCATGCTTTGCTCTACATGTTTGATGATGATACACTAGTTCTGTTTCATGATCTATATGCAGGAAGTACCAATCTACCATGCATGACCAACCTTTGAACTCTGTATTGATTAATGAGATATCTTCCCACTTGGCCTCCGGCTCGTCAGTTCTACACTCACTCTTACCGCATAGTTGTCTATTACCGCAGCATTGTCTACCCATGTCATGGCCAGCTGATTGTTTGACAGCTTTATAATCTACTCCATGCTGCTTCCAAAACCATTCTTGTTGTGATTCACTGTATTCGTGGGTAGTTCTACGGTTTGACCCATCCGTATCAATAAACCAGCTTTTAATAGCGAATGCACCGTCACCAATTGGCCGCAACTTAACAGTGACATTATGAGATTTTAATCTTTCATATACAGCTACACACTCATCCCAGTGATCTACGTGCATCATTAGATTAACTTGCAGCCATATCTTATGCTTACTGAGTTCTAGGATGTTCTGTATTACTTGTTCTTTGAGCATAGGGTCAGCTTCAGTATGATAGCTAACAGTAACTCCCGTCATATAATTGACAATATAATCAACATATTTCTTATTGAATGCCCCATTAGTAGTTAAACTGAGACTAATGCTAGGATCCTGTTGGTTAATATACTCTAATATCTTCCAGAAGTTAGGGTTATTAGTAGGCTCACCGCCGGTAAAGTTAATAGTTGTTGGGAATTTTGTATTACGGTACTTGTTATATGTACCGGTCCATTCTATAATAAAGTCAAATACACTAGTGCATTCTTCTAATGTACGGTGTTTGCTATAGTTATTATGATGATGCGCTTGGCAGTAACTACAGTCATAGTTACATCTTCTGCCTAAGTCCCATGTAACCATCATCGGGCCTACTTGCTGTACTGGTTTAATCGCTATTACTTTTTTCATTCTTTATCTTTGTTAATGGTATGTCTGCTGCACAGGTGCAACTGTTACGTGTACATATTACTTGGCCGGGGCTTGGTAAGAATCCACCCTTATATATATTCCCTAGACTACCGCCGACTCTGCATGTAGCTCTATATACATCCCCATCCCAGTTAATCATGAGACTTTCAGTGCCTGCACTGCATGTCCATCCTTTGAAATCATTCATATGTAACTTAATAATATCATTTGCATGATATGTCATAGCGGCATCGTCGTTAATTATAGTATTATGCGCAACTGTGCTAGTATTACTTAATAGCCAGGCTAAATCATCCGGAGTATACTTATCATCGTCATAGTCATCACGGTCAAACTCTCCCCAACGGATGCGTCTTACACCGTACATTATATCATGTTCACGCAATATTTCAACTACTAGTCTGGCCTCGTTCATCTTTAGATGGTGTGCCATCACATTAACCATCATTCTTCTGCCAGTTTGAGCAACCGTGACGATAGTTTCTACGACTCTTTCCCAGTCTTGTTCGAAATGCAAACTGAATACATAATGATCATTGGGCAGCATGATATAATAATCAGCTTTACGAGTGCCATTAGTGGTTACACTCACCCATTGAATAGTCTGCTTGGCATATTCTACTAAGTCACTAAAGAATGGATGTACTGTGGGCTCACCTCCGGTAAAGCTAAGCCTTACGTTTTTCATCATAGATAGTTGATCTACACTATATTTGAGTATACCAATATCAGTATGTTTGCTGATATTATCATGTATCTCTTTAGGACAGTAACTACAGTCATAGTTGCAGCGTTTTCCTAGATTCCATTCAACTTTAACTCTATCTTGATGGGGATATATGCTTGTTACTTTATACATAGGGCTTGAACTCAGGTATAATCATTTGTACCGGGCCCTGATTACGGGTTTTATCTAACCGTCGATTAAACTCAAGATAATCCATCCATTTATCATGATGTTCCTCACCCTGTATATAGTTAATAATGTTATCAATTTCGTTACTGATCAGGGGTAATAGTTCCGGTTGCTGCTTGATTAATCTATAGGTGTGAATCTTATTCTTAGCTATGAGTAATCTATCTACTGCTAGCAGCTTTAATTCAGGGGGCAATACCTGAATGCTTAGTACATTAGGATAACGTAGGAAGTTACACCAGAATATAATACCTAGTTCATCTAACGTGTATTCAATGATCTTATCTAGTATAAGCGCATTAGTTGCCTGTACGCAGGTTGCCCCGATCATTCTTTTAATATTGCCCATACCCTGCACTGTCTTAATATTAGCTATCATTATATTCCAATCACTGTTTCCGCGGATATATTCATAGGACTCTTTAATACCATCGATGGATACATTGACTGCAACGTCCTTAAACTTAGGCCAGTAATTCATTACAGAACGTTTACCTTTGCCCAATGTACTCATATTAGTAGCATATTTAAGGCTAATGTTACTGGCATAAGGCTCAAGCATCTCTAGTATCTTATAATGCTGTGGATCCATCAACGGTTCCCCACCGGCAAAGTCTAACTTACGCAATGAGGGTAATAGCTTCTCAAACGAATCCCACCAGTATGCATTGTCTTCGAACTTATCTAGGTAGGGTTTGTTCATTAAGTTATTATCTGCAATGATTTTAACCATGAAGTTATTCTCTTTGACAAAGAACGGTTCTATCTCTTTCCAATCGTTCCAGCTAGTGCTATCTACAGGGTTGCACATACGGCATTTAAGATTGCACAAGTTATTCATCTTTAATTCCATCGTAGGGATGTCAAACGGCATTGAATAATCATCAGTCATTCTATCTATATACTCTGGGAATAGTACAGTGCGACTATCAGGAAAGATAGTACTGTTATGTCTCTGTCTCAACGATTCCACACCTTGATCTTCTACACTAAAGCAGGGTTCGCACTCTGGGGGTCTTTCTCCATTCAATACTTGCTTACGCACACGTTTCATGCTAACATTGTTCCATATATCTTCTAATGACTCTTTAGTGATATCTCCTATAGGGTTACTGCGGCAACATAATTTAATTGCGCCGTCTTCGCGTGTAGCTAGGCCCGTGAAAGGGTGCATACAAAAGGTTTTGGATTCGTTCATCATTTATTTAATAACAGGCGCGTGTCTATAAATATTTAATGCTACAACCTACCATATATAATGTACCAAACGAATTGGTCACTCTTGCTCAACATAACACACTAGATATAGACTTCAAAGTAAGTATCAATGAATGCACAAAAGACTTCTATTACGATGCATGGACCATAAAGAAAGAATTTGAGGGTACTATATGGCATCAACTGTTAAACACTCTACCGGTCACTCACGGAGAGGCTAGATTAATACGATTATCACCGGGAAGCGCATACCGTAGCCATAGTGATATAGACGATAGGTATCATCTAAACATCAGTGGGGACAGATCGTACTTAGTTAATCTAGATACTGATACAATGTATAGGCTAGATGACCGTAGCAAATGGTATAACCTTGATGCAAGTTATAGACATAGTGCTGTTAACTTTGGGCGAGTAGATAGATTGCAATTGGTTGTTCGTCAACTTTTTGCGCGGAAAACCGTGGGAACCGTTGATATTATTAATATTACTCTTAGGCCCAACGGTCCCGAAGAGAAGTATCGCTATTACTTTGATGACAGCGCTAGTCAGTGGATCAATCGTAAAATCAAAGAGGGTGTATTAGATAACTTTTCTCACGTGGGGCTAGAATGTACATTTACCCTAATGGCTCAGTATGTTACCGAGTTAACTGAGTTAGTTAAAGAGCATTTTGTTGTGCTGACCAAGTAGCTCTCGTACTCATATATGTTTTCGTATCTATTTGCCACATATTCTGCATTGTGTTGTACAGTAGCATGTTTTCCTTGTATAACCGCCAAATACCGAGCTTTTCCATTTTAGGCATCATTATGGCGTTAATTCGTGAGCTGCAGGCGCCTGTATCGCTGTTTATATTGGTGCTTATAAAGAATTCTGCATTTTCATCGACGGAAAGTATGTAGTTGATTTGTTGATAAAGAAAGTATGTATAATGTATACTACTAGTGAACATGTTCGTGCTAAACTTAGGAGTGTAGCCATTAAGCTGCGCCCCTCTGAATAAACATCTGTATGCATGATCATGTACTTCGGGTAGCTTATGCACTCCCGCTATACTTACTATTTTATCCCCGTCTAGTGCTATGAAGAACTTGCCGTAGGACATCGTCATCTTATCTAGCTTAATAGCTTCTAGTGAGCTATTGTTCTCATACCCTAAATCCTTACACTCGGTGCAGAATTGAATGAGTGCGGGCAAGTCGCCGGCTAGATATTCTCTGGCTATTAGCTTATGACTTCCATGTACTGTTAGTTGCATTTTCTTTCCTGCTAATGAACTCGCCGGACTGAGTGTTAAACAAGTCTCCCGTACTGATTCCGTTAACAATGCATTCTCCGTCTGATGCAAATTCTACATTGTATCCGTGAGTTTCCGTAAAGTTAAAGACTGCGCTATTATACGCTATAGATACTGGTGGAGGGTTCTCAGTGCTACCATACCAATTGGCTATTAATTTAACACCCTTAATTAATAGCATATCTATCATATGTTGAGATACAGCTTGACTGCCCATAACCATATAGCGTACACAACTCATATCTAATGTACTAAATCCTTTAGTCTCTAATAATAGCTCTATGTGTCTGGGAATAAGCGCAATGACCGTGGGCTGATACTTGTTAAACAGTCTTATATATGAGTAGGGGTCGAATGTAGCATTAATAAGTGTTGCACGAGCTTTACTTGCAGGGCCAGCCGTTATCGCATAGTAACCTATAACGTTGAAGGGTAGTACGTTCAGCACGGTATCATTGCTAGTTAACTGTAGCTCATCGATAGATATAGCTATACGACTGTCAATAAAGTCCCAGTCATGTGAGACTTCTTTAGCTTCTTTAGTAGAACCGCTAGTAAATAGAACTAACTTGCTCATCAGAACATGATCCGTAGTTTCTTGTACCGTTCGAAACAAGCAAGGAAACTCTCACCCGGAACAACTTCTACTAAGTAGTCAGGTTGCGCACGGTCCGCAGGTACAGCTAGAATGTTTGACACTGTGCTAGCACCGAATGGGTTTTCAATTGTGGGTTTGAATGTTTCAATCAAGGGCCTTGTTTGACATGCTACCCAGTACTGTTTGTACTGTCTGTCAGCTAGGAAAGTGTGACACTTGTTCCAAACATCCCATTCCATTGCTTCGTAAAAGACTACGGGTCTGTGTTTACTAATAGTCTTAGTGCATCCCTGTAATGCTTCATATTCATGACCCTCTACATCTAGCTTAATAAGAGTGCATATATCTAATGATAGACTATCTAAGGTGATCATCTTTACTGTGATACCTTCACCTGAGGTGATGTGGATATCACCGTAGTTTGTAGCTTGTGAGGGGTCAAAGTCTTTTAGTGTGAATTCAGTGCGCTTATCACTTGCTCCGGCATTGACAAGCTGAATCTTATCGTATTCTCTACTGTTATAAGTTGCTACTGCAAAATGCTTTGGGTTGGGTTCAAATCCTAGTACATTGCATCCTGTTGCTCTATGTACTGCAACCAGATGATAACCTATGTTGGTACCGATATCAACATAAAAATGATCAGGGGATGTGACATACTTAGTGAGTATTTCAACTTCTGCTTGGCAATACTCACCGAATAGATCGATGGCTTTGCTGATCACCATATCATTCTTATATACTAGGAATTGTCCTAATCTTGAATCCGTGATCAATAGTGACTCTGTTAAAGAGTCGAGTGTCTCTTGTACCGTATTAGATGCGTGTGTCATGTAAATCTTTCAGTGTCTATATGATTTATACAATCAGTAGACGCCCGAAATAATTTACTGAGTGCAGGTTCTAGTACGAGTAATAGTGCCGTCTATGTTCTGAATCTCAGTCCAAGGACTGCAATTTGTAAGAATAGTAGGCTGTTGTATGACTAATGGTGGTGGTTGTAGAATAACATACGGTTGCGGGCGTGATAGTTCATATCCAATAGCTCCACCGATAATAGCGGGTGCCATCCAGTTCCAGCCACCGTAACCACGTTGCCAATGTCCGTGACCATCATTGTGTTGCGCTATAGCTGAACTGCTTAAGCATAACAACACAATTACGAGTAGCTTGTTCATACAGGCTTCTTGAATACTGCAATAACTCTAGCTTGAATGTTCTTTGCGAACTGAGGCTGAGGGAAGTTCCATCCTACGAATGCTCCGATTGCTAACCAAAATAATGTGTCTAACATAATATATCTCCTTAATGATATGTATTTATTCAGCTACTATCCAACCTAGCTGTAATATGTCCTGTCTTATCTCATCTGTAACTACGCCCTCGGCCACGTATGCTGCCTGCTGTAGATAAACTTCTTGTTCTATCTTAGTTAATGCTCTAAATTGATCATCGTCTAAGTCAGTTGATTGTTGAATTCCACTACAGTACCAGTCAATATAATCTCCCTCTTCACGTATATTAGATATGATTCCACCTGCGTGTCGCCATGAACAACTCCACCGTTTGTCTGTTAGTATAGGCCATACGTCATTCTTAGTGAAATCATTGTTGCATAATGCTGCATAAAGATGCTGGGCATAGATTTTGTCACTACATTTCTCTGTCATCAACGAACTTGTGCGTAGATCATATTCCATATTTTCTGTTTGCCACTCTGCTGTTTCTTCCAGTTCTAGTCGCCGTTGTAGATCATTCTTGTAGAAGTCAATCATATCCAATGATTCAGAATCCGTAGGGTAATCTATGAGTTTCTTCTCATACATACCCATAGTAAAGGTACCTCTATCTGGACTTGACTTCATTATGTGTTGCTTTCTGTTTACTGTAGAAGATGTGATTGCCTATTCTTGCTACTTGCTTGTATGGCCAGAGTGGGTCAACCGTTAGATTATGAAAGAACAATGCGGTACGGGGCAATACTTCGTTATATGCATCATATGCTAATACTTCATATGCAACTTGCTTTGCCCGTTGATATCTAGGGTCAGTTGCGTTAGGTCTAGCTTTTCCCTCACATACCCAACTGAACTGACACATTCTAACTTTATACTCATCCAGTGTTTCTTCATTGAGCTTTGTTATCCATGCGGTCTGATAGACTACGTTGCAGGGTGTGCTGGCGAAACCGTGATGTACGCGATTAATAACAACCCAGGCTACTGCTGCTTGCCCGGTTAGGCTTTCATTACCAGCTTCGTGATAGATATTCTCCGCTAGACATTGTAATTGCTTACTATCGACCGGCTTGGCTTCTACTGCAACTGCAGGTTCTTCTATGTTGACACTAGATACAACAACGACGAGGGTGTACACCACTACGACTATTGCTAAAATTTTAGTGGCTATATTCTTCATATATACTTCTTTCTGTTGCACAGTTTAACACTATGCAGGGTAAAGGTCAATACTTTGGGATTAGATTAACTTGTCCCAGCAGTCGCAGTTACATAATATAACTTCCTCGATTGCTTGAGACGGCGTAAGTATTGACGGTATCACGATAGGCGTAATTGTAATTATGTCTACTGTGTCCGGGACTAACGTAGTCCACGGCGATGTGTTGCCGTTACCAGCGCTAGGAGTCAATCCAGTAACCGGACCCCCAGTCATGACTGGTATGCCGTATATAGCACCAGTACTAGTAGTAGGAATTGACCCGTTGACTCTAGGCAGGACAAGCTGCTCTACTCCCACTTCGTTATCTTGCTCGACGCCCGTTAATCCCAGACGATGAGCATTGCGAACTTCTCTCATGCCACCAATAACACTGTTACCACCTACCGTAGCAGTATCAGTGATAGCTTCTATATTCTGTACTGCACCCCAGAATTCAGTCTGTGTTGAGTAGATGTTCAAACTTTCCATGAAGCCGTATACTTCAGTGATAACAGTGCTAAGATCAGGTAAGAACTTTTCTGCTCTTAAACCAAGACTTCTAGCATTCTGTTCAATTGTCATCTGATTACCGAATTCATTGTATAGTTTGTTTATCACTAGTGCTAGTGCGGGGTTGTTGGTTTTGATGTTAGCAATCTCAGCGTTAGCTTGATTAATATATCCTAACACAACCGCATTCATACCGCCCCATCCCGGGCCCGGTGGGTTTTCTATAATTGCAGTAGGAATTGAACTAGAGCCTGGTCCGGTGGAAGTGAGTGATATTGATGTGACTCTGCCGAAATTTCCTATCGTGGGTTCTGAATCGTTCACCCCTATAGTAGTAATGCCCATGCCACCGTTACTGAGAGTGACGATGGGTGATGCAGCGCCGGCGCGGCCAAAACCTCCGCCTTGCTCGACTAGTACTACTCCGGTAGCTTGATATACAGTGATACCATCTCCGTCTGTGCTAGTAGAGTATAATACAGTAGCGGTTGCCTGATCCCATGTTACTGCTAGATATAGTTCTTTGTATATGTAAAAGAGAGTAGAAGTACCTAGTGATGTTAGATAACTCTCTAGCTTAGTCCAGTCATATGGCAGACCCGACATAGCACCGAAGAAATCACAAGTAGTGTATCTTCCTTTATCACCGGAACCTACTGCGATTATAGGCAGCGTTGAGTTTCTAATAGGTTGATTAGTCGGTGCACTGGTACCGTTAACACCCAAGTCACTAACTGTCTCTAGGTTACGTACTACTTGACTGAAACGTTCAATGTCCATTGTCTTGATGTTTTTAACCTGTAGCATCGTATTAGTGAATGCACCGCATGCGGCTGCTAATGTGTCAGGGAGAATAGTTTTCAGTCTCTCTCCGAATCCATGCAGTACCTGTGATGTTACTTCACCGCCGGTATACAGTAGATAGTAAGTCTTGCTGTTGGTAGGGCCCGGTATTGCATTATACTCAGGGACGGTTAGCGTTGAATAACTATTAGGAAACAGCTTCTTTGGGTTTAGCAAGTCAACAAGAGTGTCTAGCCCCTTAGTTTGACAGTTCAATGGAATCAATGCGTCAACTAGATCACTGCCCATAACGATACTGAATGCACCGTATAGTTTCTTCTGCTGATCCACTGAAACATCGCCGCCACCAGTGATACGATCTATCTCATCTGACGAGAACCCGGCTACTAATAATGCCAATGTAACTGCTTTAGTCATTGCTTTGTTCTTGTGCAAGGTCTTAAGTAAGTTACTAGGGTCACCGAATGTGCTTATCTGACTGAGGTCTATCGCTCTGCCCGATGCAATCAAGTCTTGTCCCCAGAAGAATAATGCTAAACTTACCCCTGCCAAATCAGCAGTAACTAAGTCGTTCATGTTACTGTACACACCGTCAAGATATGTATCCGCTGCATTCATTGCATCGATAGCTTTGTTCGACTGTGCGATAAAGCCAGATGCCATGTTGAATGTATGCAGGAAGTCACTGTACGATCCATTGTTGATATAGAATTCGTAGTGCGCTTGCAGAGGAATAGTTCTTAACCAACCATAGCTAGCGTACTCACTATCATACGGTGATGCACTAGGATAAGGGGCAAGAGTTGCTGTGCGCAAATACTGAGGGGGCTTGCTATCCCCTAATGCAGGAATAGATGCAGAGCCAATTGATATTAGATCCGCATAGCAGGTTAGATTACCGTTTAGAAATCCTTCTCGTATAGAATGAACTAGCATTCTAATAACAGTATTCAGTGAGGTTGTACCCATTGCATGTCCAGACAATGAATCGCTAGTACCCATGTGATGTTCGGCATTAGCATTGATTCGCAATCCAATGTTCTGCGCTAATGACCCCAAGCTGTTTAAGTTGAGAGGAGAGTATTTACCCGTCAAGCTCATGGTACAAATACATCCGGTGAGCCTTGTACGATACTATGACCGCAAGTGTTTCCCGATCCTACTCTAAGTACAGGCACACCCTCAGCGAATACAGTAGCACTACCCTCAGTGGTAGTAGCTGCTTCATGCGGAGAATGTGAACGACGGTCCCATGGCGCGTGAGGAGTTATGCCGCTAACGTGCAATCCGATTGCAACCCCGTTAACAAACACCGAGTCGGCGCCGCGCTTGATAGCGCCACCGGCTTGATTCTGATCTCCTACACGACTTACTGCTGCCATATTACCCCAAGAATATTTTCTTATCCGGAACTTTAATACCGGTCGTTGCTTCAATGTATTTCATCTTGATACCGTCCTCAGTCTCTGAGAACATTACCACGTTAGTAGTATTTAGCGTTACTGAAGAACCGGGGGCGGCGGTAAACATGCTAGGAATCATTTGCATACCATTTTGAGCGGGAGCAATTGACACTGGATCAGTGATATCGATGGTGTTTGCATCAATGAGACCGGATACCTTAGCGATAAGTTCCTCGCCTGAGTTCAATTTAATAGTGTAGGTCTTGCCTTGTTCGAATTTCATTTATTGCTTTCTGTTAATTTAGTTCTGAGTTCAGTGAACCCGCCCACATATTCTTCATTCAAGAAGATTTGTGGTAATGTACGTGCAGTTGGTACTGCTTCTAATAGTTGTTCTTTTGTCCAGGTACCATGCATGATGTTTCGTTCTTCATACGTGATGCCTTTTTGTGTGAGCAGGGCTTTAGCCTGAACACAATAAGGACAGGAGTCTTTCGACCAAATGATTGCTGTCATTGTCATTTTATAGTACCGGTAGTTGGTCGTAGTCTACTACATCACTCATCACTCCGATGACGTATGATGTGCTTTCTGTTTCCTGTAATGCTGCTTGCTTCTTGTTGAGATTTACATGTTTATTAAACCATGGGATAGGGCTGTGCTTAGGATGACCTTCAGCATACTTGATGCCAATATCTTTCAACCGATTGAAAGCCGTGAAGTCTACAAAGTCTTTTAATATCTCAGCATTCAACCCGATCACTACACCCTTAGAGAATAGATAGGTTGCCCAGTTCTTTTCTTCTTCAATAACTTCTAGGTATAATGCATAAACTTCTACTTTGCATTCGTCTACTACAGATGCAAAGCGAGGGTCATCTTTGGTTACGTTGTTGATTAACCATGCTGTCCACTCTGTATGAAGCAACTCGTCCTGCAGGATCAAGGAGATAATGTTTCCGTTACCGATGTAAATCCGATTCTCTACCATAGCGAGACTTGTTGCAAACGATACCATGAATCTGAATGCTTCTAGCGCATAAGATGCATGTAGTGCCATCCAGATAGCTTTGATATGCTCACGTTCAGTGACGGGCATTCCGCATTCTTTGCGACAGTTGAGTTGGTGTAGTGCTTCATAGTATCTACCGATACTAGCGGCCATGTCAATAATCTCTTTAGTATCATGGATCTTGTTGAATTCTTCTTTGGGTACTCCGTATACATTACGAATGATGTGTGAGTATGACTTACTATGAATGTTAGTCTCAAAGAAGCTCCAGTTGCCTACTAGTGCTTCAAGTTCAGGAATACTGATAACAGGGCTGAAAATCTGACTAGGAGCACGGCCTTGAATTGAATCAAGTGCAGTCTGGCGTAGTAGATTGCTAGTGAAGATATGCTTGATAGCATCGGATGAATCCTTGTGATCCATCTTGTCTTTAGTCAGTGAAATCTCTTCCGGAACCCAGAAGAATCCACGGGCAGTTTCTTCGTACTTAGCAATGCGTGGGTACTTTACTTCCTCGAAGCGTTGAACAGTAACTGGACCTGCCGGGTCCAAGAACATAGTGCGCTTGAGGTAGTTTGTTTGTTTTGATAAATCGTATTGTTCTTTACTCATAGGACGCAGCTTTCACAGTATTCTTCTTCTTCAATTGGTTCTTGCTTAACGAAAGCAATGATGTTGCTTTCCTCTTGTAATGCAGCTTTACTGCCCACTTTGTTAATTAGGCTATAATACATTGACTTCAAGCCCCACTTGTATGCAAGCATCAAGTTCTTGGCAATCAGTGTACCGGGTACTTTGCCTTGATCAAAGAATGCAGGATTGTAGAATGTGTTGGTAGACAATGACTGATCCACATATGCAGCTAACACCGCACTAGTTTTCAAGTACTCTACACAGTCCTTCTGCTCCCACATCATTTGATAACGATTCTTCAAACGCTTGTACTCGGGAACAACTTGAACAAAGCTACCCGCTTTGCTTTCTTTGACACTGATAAGTTCCATTGGCATTTCAATACCATTCGTGCTGTTCAACACAACACTAGAACTTTCAACAGGTGCAACAGCCATTAGTGTAGCATTTCTGATGCCATATTGCAATAGCTTTTGGCGCAAGCCTTCCCAGTCTAGATTAATACTTGGAGCGAAACTGGTTAGTTCGTCTACTCCCTTGTTCCTACGTTCCCAAGGAAACACACCCTTACCGTAGTAAGTGAATTCGCTACGCTTGCAAGCACCGCGCTCTTGTGCTAACTCAACCGAAGTTTCAGTTAGATAGTATGCCTGATGTTCCATCCAACGCTTAACTTCTGCAAGTGCTTCTGGTTCACCGTACTTAAATCCTTTACGTGCATGCCAGTAAGCTAGGTTAGTAATACCAACACCCAGTGGTTCAAAGTCATCGTTAGCCAACTTGCTTTGAATAGATAGAAAGTCTTGGTAGCTTAATAGATTACTCAGGCTACGAACAAGAACTCTACAGCACTTACGTATTTCTTGTGGTGACTTGAATGAACCCCAATTGATTGAGCCAAGTGTGCAGAGGGCAATGCGGCCGGACTCATCTTCAATACGTTGGAAAGGCTTAGTAGGTAATAGAATCTCTTGGCAGTTATGAACTAAAATATCGTTGGCAAAAAAACACTCGGTTTCTGGTACAGTGATATCATATACGTCAGTAGGCTCTACTTTAATTTTTTTAATTTTTATCATATTTTTATTCTTCCTTGGACAAATTCTGGATTTTCTTTACAAAATTCTTTTTCATCTGTTACTCTGACGTTAGTTATTCCGTTATTATACCATCGATGTTTTGCTGAATTTTCCTCTGCAATCTTTCGGTGCGATATACTTCTATGATATGGATCGTACTTAATGGTAAGATTCATATTTTTATTAGTTTCTTCAATTAAGTTTTTCAAAGAACCAAATTTATTACTAATCCAAGCTAACGAAATTTTCTTAAATTCAATAAATTCTCTTTTCATAGACTCTTGTAATAAATTTAATTTTAGATATCCTTCTTGACATGATACTGAAACACATTTCCACATTCTTTCTCTTCGATCCTGAGTAAGTTCTTTGAAGTTGACATTTTTAGTACCAGTCATATCTCTACCGGATTTTCCAGGGATACCTTTGCTATGATGAATCCATTCACCCGACAATACATTTGGGTGGTCTATGCGCACCGATCCTTGTTTTTCCCTAGTAATAGCATTAACTACTGGCATCTTTCCTTTTCGTGCTTTACTAATACACTCGTTACCAAGTAGCCTCAAATGGTCCATGTCCTTAAGAAACTTCCCATCAATCTCAGATAAATTAACCTGTCTTTTGTGATTACTAGTTGCCTTAACAAAAAAGAATTGTAGGGCAGAACCAGCAGAGTATTCATATCTAGTTTCTTTATATATCTCATACAAATAATAATGAGCCATTAAATGCTCAGAGAAAGTCAGTAAGACGATGTTTCCTACGCTGTCAGGATTACCATCTAGATTTCCTTTAGGACCTGTTCTTTTTCTATTCTTAAATAAAAAATCAGGAACAATATGGTGTCGTTCATAGTAAGTTCCCTGATCTCTCATTCTGTTTTCTTTTCTTGCATTATCAATTAATTTCTCGTAAAGTTCTGTATACATATAATTTCCTTATATGTATTTATTCTTGGTAATCAAATTTCAACACATAACTCGTCAGTTTCTACTAAGTCGCCGGCTCTAACATAACCACGATTTGTAGTATATATCTGATGATCCAATGTACATCTAATAATTTTACCAGATTCATCTTCGATTTCAATTAATTCAGTGACTGTTGCTGTTTTAGCGGCGTTACTCACTGCATTCCAAGTTACTTCACCAGTTAAGATATTTGAACTTCTAACTTTTATATTTGACATATAACCAGCATCAAATTTATTGACAAAATCCTCAAGAGAGATTGAGTGAATAGTTTTATTAGTATCCATAATCTGAATCGTAGTATCACCGGTAAGACATAAATTAGATTGATAGATTGGATCTACTTTAGTATCGAACGGACCTTGATTGATAACATTGTCGATATTCACTAGATAGATGCGACCGGTGTCGGTGCGTTCTTTTAGAATACCGTTCTTGAAGATTTCTACTGCGGGCAGGACTTTCTTCTTGATATCGTTTCTAGCTTCATACGATGCGTACAACTTAGTAAACTCATCACTGTCTCGGTAGTATGCTTCATACAGATCAGGCACTTCATGCGGATCGAACAGGGTGATGTTTTCATTGTTGCGATAACGATTCCAGAACATCTTGTTGACTACAACACTGTAGTCCATTTGACGAACGCGAGTTTCTTCGGTGCCTTGATTGTTCTTTAGTACTATGAGGTCTTCGAACTGGTAGTGCCATACCGGGAATGTAACGGTGCATGACGCATTGCGAATGCCACCTTGACTGCAACTACGCAAGTCAGAGAACCATTTCTTAAGAAAAGGAATCATACCCGTGTGTTTGATTTCACCGTTACGAATTGCTGCGCCAAGAGGGCGAATGCGACCAATCTCTAACCCAATGCCAGCACGTTTGCTAGCATACTTGGCCATCATTTCACCCGAGGCGAAAATAGAGTCAAGTGTATCATCGCTAGAGATAAGTACGCAACTAGAAAACTGCTTAGTAGTAGTACCAAGGCCAGCGAGAACAGGGGTAGCAAGAGTAAACTGACCATCACTTGCGCATTCGTAATACTCTTTGACATACTTCAATCTCTTGTCTTTTGGTTCTGCGTGGAAGGCAGTGGCGGCTGCGATTGCATACCGAATCTGTGGGCTCTCAAAGATTTGACCAGTAGCACGGTTTTGCACTAAGTACTTTTCGGTTAATTGAGCGATAGCTGCGTAAGTGTAATTTTCGTCCTTGCTGTGGTCAAGAAACAGGTTAATGATATCCCATTCTTCTTTGGTGTACCACTCAAGTAGGGCAGTGGTGTACATACCCGCTGCGATATTAGTGACTACGATATCATACAGTGAGGGAGGATCATATGTACCGTATACCTCTTTACGTAGCATACTGACCTTCTGCCTGCCTGCTACATACTGATAATTCACATTGTTAATGTCGCTGTTTTCACTCTCATCGATCAGGTTAACCATTGCTTTTAATAGTAGTTCATCGATGGTTTTTGTACTCATTCCATCGCGTACCTCGATCTGAGCCTTGATTTCAATCATACTAGGACTGACGTTATCAATACCCCTGCACCCGTGTGCTACCTGCCTTTGTATTTTCGAAATATCGAGGGGAACAATTTCCCCGTTACGTTTAACTACGTTAATGTTCATAATTGCCTATTATAATTTTAATTTGATTGCGGATACGTCTACATGACGTTTTACTGTAAAATCGGTTGAACAGTTATTTACTACGGTATCGGGCCAATAATTAAGTACATACTTAGCGCGGTCGACCAGGACTAGTACCATATCTTCCCCTTGCGGATCAGTCGCTTCGACTAGTTCAATGTCTTCTACACCGATCAATAGTAGAGTATAACACATCCCTAGCGCTCTTGCAACCGTACAGTAGGTATTTTCTTCCAAAAGGTCCCAGGGACCGGGCCATGCTAGACTATCCAACAGATGTAAATGGTGATTTACTAATGGAGCTTTTTGCCACCAATTATCGATTTCGATACATTTTTCAAGCATGTTTAGGCCTATAAGCCTAGTGCGTAGATCATACCATTGCTGGAGTCTAGCAGTATAGTTAAGTTGGAACACGTTCATTAGATAACTACTTATCAGTATGCTAGGGTCGGCTGAGAATTAGTATGTTATTCTTGAATTTTAATGAAGGCAGTCTGTGCCCCATCCGGAATGCTCAATACATTTAGTTTATGCCAGTTGCACTGAATGAAGGTTTCAACTGCAAGCCTAGGACTCATTTGAGCAGATTGTGTTCCGTTAATGTCTTTGTACTTCCAAGTAGTAGTATCATCACATAATATGATGCCACCGACTTTAAGTAGCTCCCAAGATAGTACCAAGTCAGTTAATACTTCAGCAGCTTTATGATCACCGTCGATGTAGATTAGTTCAGCTTTTACGCCTGCATTGATTAAATCAATCAGTCCGTCTTTGCTGTGCTTCTGAATGTAAGTTACATTTTTAGCAGGGTGTGCTGCTAAGTTGTATGCAAAGTTCTGCTGGATTACATTAAAATCTTCGCTCATATCATTGCTACCAACGTGCGGATCGATTGCGTATACACGTGCTGTTTGATTAGTCTTCGCTAGCTGCTCACTAATCCAAAACGTAGTACCACCTTCAAACACTCCAACTTCAATCACTGTGCTTGGTACACCGTAAGTAGATACCAAGGTGCTGATGTTTTGCATCGCGCCTCTGCCCATGTTAAAATCCATGCTAAATTTATACATATTAAGTCGATAGGTTGTCGTTACGGTCAGTTGTTCTGCCTGCTGTAGGACGAGACTTGATAGTTGTGTCATTAACAAGATCGATATTCTTATCATAAGCAAACAAGCCCTGATGCGAGATATTGAACAAGTCAGCTTTCATAATGATATCTAGTGGGGCGTGAATGCCCATCTTCAACACATGGGCAAGTAGATTCTTAGCAACCACAGGATCAATTGCATAGGCGTGTGCGCGACAGATAAACAAGTAGTTAGGGCCTTCACTTGCAAAAGGAGGGACGTGATACATAGGCCAACGTTGCTCTGCCCATTCACTGCCACCTAGATATACAATTGAATTATATGTGTTCAATGCTTCAATTCGTTGAACCATGATACTGTCATGTTCTAAGATGATAATAGGCTTGTCAATCTTCGCACAATGAACCCATAGACTGATGTGACTTAATGCGCAAGCAACTTCCCCTCGGGTAAGATAGTGGTCTGTTACTTTGAGTAAGCGCATGAACGAATCATCTATGCATTGATCCGGTGTAGTGATCGGACCCCTAGTACCGTCAAATGCATCCCAAACTTTGTACTTCATACCCACTTGGTCGCATGAGTTTCTGCATCGGGCAGAGTATTTTTCGGATGACTCATTACCTTTTACCGTAATGATGTATGCATTCTCAATTTGGGCTTCGCGTGAATAAAATAAGTTAAGTGTATTGTCCATTGACGATATCATAACATAGTTAACCACTGAATGCAAGTTGCTATTTGCCCCAGGTTACCCTATTCCAAATTCTTTCATGCACTAAGTATAGCCCGGTGTTCCAGATTAATTGAATAAATGCGATTGTGCTGGATACTACGATATCGCCCGCGACTACATAGCTGATGGCAAAGATAGACAATGTCCCAGTAATGCGCCAACTAACTGCTTTCACCAAACTGCGAATAATTGATTCATCACTTGTAGCTTTCTTTGCGAACATATGTTCAACGATGAACTTAGCCCACTTTACTGCATCTTGCTCGGTTATTTTGAAGTCATAGGTAGTCGGTGAGACAAATGCACTGTTAGTGTCTGCATATCGACCTTCATTAATAGTGTCTACCCAGATAGTCCAGTCTGCGGCAAAGTTGGTTCTCATTTCAATGAGTGGGGCAACAAAGTCACATATAACATAATCGGCAGTAGAATTCTTTGCTAGCTCTTTCATTCTGAGTGACTGTCGAACTCGACCTTCTGGGCTAAAGTCCCAGTCATCATTCTGCTGCCTAATAACATCGGCATTGAACCAATCCACAGTACAACCATTCTCTTGTAGTTGCTTCTTAACCTCGCTTGCTAAGAATGTTTTGCCGGCCCCGGGTAGGCCCATGATGAGAATTTTTTTCATGTTTTTATCCTTTAGGTTGCAGAAATATTAGCTGAGTTAATCTGCTGTCGGTAACATCAGTTCCGAAGTGATTAGAGATTCCGTGCCATAACCAAGGTCTGAACAGTACTAATCGGTTGAATTTGATTTCAACTGTTAATTCGGGTTGCCATAGTGATTCATCTAGTCCTTCAGTTTCGAAGAAAGTTTTCATATCTTCTACAGTACGCACACCAATGATACTTGATTCAATATGATCTTTGGGTGCGGTGCTAATACCAGTGCGCTTGTGTGAGTATATCTTAGTACCGGCATCAGGGATACAGTGTTCGGGTAAACTGAGATATGCTACACCAGCCCAACACTGAGTTGGCTTAGGGTCAAAGTGAATGATTTGCCTAGAGGAAGCAGCAGCAGGAGTGTATCTGAAATGACCACAACTGGAACTAGGTTCTGGTTCAATGTTCTCACCTGTCGCTCTACACACTAGTTCAGTTAGTTCATCACTCCAGAATGACTTAACTGAATTATTACCTGGATAATTCTTGATACCCGGTACATCTTCATACTCTGCATTTAATGCTATTTGACGTACTGCATATGGATCAGTGTAGAAGTCATCAATGATAATAACTTTCTTGTCAAAAATCATAGTGTGCTCCTTGGGGGCTTGTGTGCTTTTGCATTGATTTGAACTTGATAGCAAGTATTGTTATACTTGTTCGCTTCATGCTCTATTACATGGGATGACTGGCCTTGCATCATCTTTTCAAAGTCCGGCATTAGATCATAACCAACTTCAGTTACACCAATGTCAATTCCAAGTTGAAGACCCAATGTAGTCTCATTGCCACCCGTGCGGATAGTGTTCATGTTGCGTGCTTGACTGAACATATCTACTCCAACGGGTGTTACTTTGCGTACATGCGTAGGATCGTGATGAAAGTTTTCATGTTGCCAATGCGGCACTATGATTCTGATTACACCTTGATCTTTGAGAATTCTATAGAACTCTTTCCATACACTGAAGTATGTTTTGGTTGTCTGACCCAGATGTTCTAACACGTGGTGCAGATAAATCTCATCTACCGAGTTATCTTCGAATGGAAGAGTTGCTTCCAGATCAGCAACTACATCTGGTTTACAGATTGGGTCATGGTCTACATTAATATATCCAGGTAACTGATTGTACCCGCAGCCTAAGTTTAATTTCATTGTCAAGTATTTACTAAGTTACCTGATGTTGAAATTTATTTTAGTTGGAGATTGCGACACACCAGTTATATCCGCCTGACACCGACTGCCACGCGGCTGCAGCCCCAACTTGTGCCGGGCTAGATCGGTCAATAGTATTACCTTGACCTAGTTGGCCATAGTAGTTGCTACCCCAGGTCCAAAGGGTACCGTCTGTTTTGATTGCTACTGCTGAATACCCACTACTAGAAACTAACAGCCAGTTAGTCAACGAGCCAACTTGTACCGGACTAGAACGACTAATAGTGTCACCTAGACCAAGTCCACCGCCGAGGTTTCTGCCCCAAGTCCAAACAGTACCATCTGTTCGGGATGCAACTATAGCAGTCTCTCCGTTGCCGTCGGCCGTCTGCCATGTAGTTAGTAGACCCACTTGCACTGGGCTGGACCGGCTGATGGTATCACCTAGCCCTAGTTGACCCCAGGTGTTAATACCCCAAGCCCATAGTGTCCCATCTGTTTTGATCACCATTGAATTTTGGCCACCAGCAAAACCTGATTTCCAGGTAGTCAGTGCACCTACTTGTACTGGACTAGATCGGGATATAGTGTCACCTAGGCCTAGCTGTCCGACGTTGTTCTTACCCCAAATCCAAAGTGTATTATCTGTTTTTGTTGCAATAACTTGATATCGACCGGATGCTATCGTCAGCCAGTTAGTCAATATACCCACTTGCACGGGGTTGGATTTACTAATCACTGTCCCGTCGCCTAGCATACCATAACCATTCCATCCCCAGGCCCAAAGGGTTCCGTTATTTTTAATCGCATTAACGCTCTGACCGCATGCTGCAACTAACGTCCAGCTGGTCAATGCACCTACTTGAGTTGGGCTGGATCTAGGTGAGGTTGTACCGTCACCTACTGCACCTTGTCCGTTACTAGAACCCCAGCACCACAATGTGCCATCTTTTTTAATTGCGGCCGTTACTAGAACCCCAGCTGAAATAACTGACCAGGTGCCAAGTGCGCCAACTTGCACCGGACTTGAACGATTAGTAGTATCACCTAGTCCCAGCCTACCATAAGCATTAGTACCCCAGGCCCATAAATACTGCGGCGGGACATACCAAGTAGTAGGCCAAGTGCCGCTTAATTGCTTGCTGTACGCTTGCGTTAATGTGAGAGAGGTCTTGTTGGTCATGTGTTATACTCGTTTAATATCAAATTGATTAAAGTATTTACACAAATTCTCACCTAACACGGTTACAGGATCATCACTAGTTTTAGCTAGTTTAGGTCTGATAGTATGTAGGTCTTTGAGTCCCCATGCGGCGTCTTTTGATTCGCCGCAACTGTTGCTGATGTTGTCAAATTCATGCTGATACCGCTCTATGCCAAGAAAGTCATAGACACCGTCAATAGTAATGGTAGGGTCGGCAATTAACTCACTGTATGAAACGAAATACAAGTTCTGTTTGTAGTTCTCTAATCCTATTTGCAGACTTTGCCATGGATCGCTGATATAGCCTTCCCACAACTCTTTTGCACGATTCTCAGTAGTAATAGCTATACGCTTTTCTCGCAATGCAGCATCAATAAAGTTGTTGGGGTCTTTGTTAACTAGCTTTAGAAAACTAACCACAACTTCAGCAACAGGCCGATAGGTGCAAATGACTTTGGGGTCACTACTAATGTGCATCTGTGCTGGCATAACATTTCGTGCCCAAGCTCTGTGCTTGTCAATGATGTGGGGTTTGGTTATATGCTGGTAAAAAGCCTTTGGCAATGCGTTGTAAATCGATTCCGATTGCTTTACATCATCAAATGTATATTGTTCTTTAACCCTGTTCAATGCTTCGTTCTGTAGGCACAACAAGTCCAATAAAGGACTTGTTGGTGAAACATAAACATCTGGGTTTTGATTCAATATCGAACCCAACAATGTTGAGCCCGATCGTGGCAAGCCACTTAAGAAGTAAATCATTAGACTAATGCGTCTAGCTCGTCGTGTGTCGTAGCTGCGGCAATTGCATCTTGTTTAGCAACCATTGCCAAACGTGCTACTTCCACTTGCTCTGCACTGTAAGATTCTGGATTGCGAGCCTGTTCTTGTAGAACTTGTTGGAATGCGAATCCTGCATTAGCTGACATATCTGCTTTACGCTGTTCGACTGTGATATCATATGTATCCCAGATGATTTGAACTGGAGTAGTTGTCAAATCATAACGATGTGCAGTGTAGCCCTGACGTCCTGATTGAATAGGAGCGCGAACTTCAACTGCGTCAACCCAACCTGCTTCGCCGGCCGGCGGGGTAGAGTCCCAAACTTGCTTAACTTCGCCGTCGATAATTTGTACGAATAGTGCCATTTTGTTTTCCTTTAATAAAATGCTGTTATGTATTTATTCTTTGTGTTGCGTTATTTAGAAATATTTCTATTATAAATTAGCGGTAAGTATACTCGGGAAGGCACGGCTAGTGCCCCAGATAATTCGAACTGCACCTGGTCCACCGGCCCCTGGGTTAACGACATTCGCCGCACCACTTCCTCCACCGTAATTACCGCCCGGGTAGGGAGAGCTACCCTGAACTCCACCGCTTCCGCCGAAGCCGCCGCCACCGGAGTAGGTACCACCGGCGCCATTTGCCCCTTGACCTAATATGCCAACGCCGCCACCCGCGCCGCTGCCTCCACCGGCAGCACCCCCGCCACCGCCGCCGCCGGTACCAGTTAAACCTGCACTACTATATCCGCCGGCGCCGCCGTTACCAATATAGCCGCCGGCGCCGCCGCCAGCGCCATAAGCAACGCCGGCATTCTCAAGAGAACTTGCGCCTCCATTGCCGCCACCGGTGCCGACGTAGGTACCACCGGTCGTAATACCGGCGCCGCCACCACCTTTTACTGTAGTTGCATCGATAAAATAACTATCTCCCCCTGCCATTGCGGTTGCGACACTTGCGCTGCGGGTTCCAGCTACGCCTACTACTACCGTGTAGGATTGACCCGGGATAACTGTAATATTGTTTTTCCATCCTAGGCCGGCACCGGCTCCACCGGCACTGCCGTTGCCAGATCCGCCGCCACCGACAGCAACAACCGAAACACTAGTAACCCCGGCCGGTGCTGTCCACGAGAACGTACCCGGAGTGGTGTACGCAGCTTGACCAGCGGTAGTAGTAGGCCACACCCCAGCAACTTGTCGTTCGTAAACTTCCCCTGCTGTTAGACAGCCTTTTGTGTTTGTTTCAGCCATAATAATACCCAGTTGATAAATTCTTCATACAGTATTTATCAAGCTGGGTTTAGTAATTTATCCTAAAAGTTTCAGTTTAGGGTAACTAATTGACAAGCGTTCTTTCATTTTGATAAAAGGTATAGTCCAGTCACCAAACGATTCTTGTCTAAATAGTGTGAAACTGGCATAGTATGGGGTCTTTTCGCCCTCTAGTGCATACATGAAGTAGGGCATGATTGGAGTCACTACCCAAGTATCAACGCCCATTGCGCCAGCTAAGTGACTAACTGATGTACAAGAGCTAATCACTAGGTCGCAACTTGCGATAGCTGCGCGAGTGTCATCCCATGAGTTGAGCGGGACTTGCTTAACCCAGTACGGACATGCTTCTGCACCTTCATCACGTTGCAAACTAATAAACTCAACATCAGCGTCTTTTACTGCGTCAAACATTAAGTAGAACGGGAACTTTTTGTGATGCTCATGTTCGAACTGACTGTTGCCCTGCCAACGTAGACCGATTCGTTTCTTGTGCCCTTTTATCACATTAGGCTTAGCTAGATACGGCTTGCCGCTGATATCTGCTAATTCAAATCCAAGTGGTACAACTGCGCTCATGCCAGCTACCCAAAAGTCATGATAGATACCGAACACTGCTTCATGTTGGATCACACTAGATACACCTTCTGCATTAAAGAATAACGAAGCCAGTTGGCCCGAGCAAGCTACAATGACTTTACATCCACGATCTGCAATATTCTTTGCATATCGGATCTGATGAATCTGATCTCCTAATCCACCTTCTAAGTACAATAATACAATGCCCTTGCTTTTGCCGTCCCAGTGCGGAGTAGGAACATCAGGCTTACTATTGCCGAACACGCCGGATAGTCGGCCGCGATCCATCAACTGATAACCTTTTTGAATCTGTCCCTGACGCAATAGATACCAACCACGATTGTATGCTGCACGATGATTGTTTGGTTCTTCAGCTTCTAGCTTTTGTGTCAGGCGCCAACCTTCAGCAAAGTCACCCGTAGTGCTAGCTGCTAGCTGCAAATCAAGGTCATGTATTTCAGGTATAGTGCGTGGATGCTCTAGCCAGAACTCACCTTGACAGAACGTAGGATAATGATGCTTCAATAGTTCTCTTGGGTCTTGATTGTGTTGACGTTCTAATACGGGTTTAACATCATGCATACCAGCATGACCATGCAAGTTCTCATCATCTTCTGACACAGAAGAACCGTCAATGTTATTGAAGTCATATTCAAAGTCAGGTAGTCCCAAGAAAGCATGTACTCTTGCGAGTTCAGTTTTAGGATCGCGCACTAGGTCGTCGTACTCTACGAACAGAAAACATTCAGGAGCAAAGTTGTATCCATTTTGCAACGAGATGTATGCTGCTTTCAAGTGATCCATTAGTTGACCTGATTGCATAAATTCATCTAAGTCAACAGGCTTTGCTACACGAATAAAACTTGCAGCACAGTCAGGAACTGAGCGTACTGTAGCGATGATTTTAGGTGCATGTTGTAGCACTTGTGCCATTGCTTGCATAATTTGAGCAATAGGCCAGCCTCGTGATTTGTCAATAACAACTGGTTTATCAATATCGCTGTAAAATGCATCGATTGTACCACGCATAGTAGCAGCTAGTTTAGAACGGTCTGCGTCTGTTTCGTTCAGTAGGCCAGCACTGTGCCAAGTATTAGCTAGTCCGTCTAGTGCGTGAACTAGACCCGATGTAGTGCTGACATGAGTAAGTGGGTTTTGATTAAGAATTGCAGCAAGTACCGTTGAACCCGAACGGGGAATGCCTGATAAGAAGTGAAGTGTTTTTTGCATCAAGTATTTACTGAGATACTTGGTGCTGATAATTATTTAATATACTGTATTACTATGTTAGAATGTGATAGACCCGCTAGTAGTCCATGTATAAATGTGATAACCACCGGAGTTCAAATACGTTGGACTACCGGTAGTTGATACTGCTAATGCACTTGAGTTTGCATACCGGATGATTACGATGCCGGAACCTCCCGGTTGGCTAGTAGATGCGTTGATTGGGTTATTATTCCCTCCGGCGCCGCCGCCGCCGCCGGTATTAGCAGTGCCAGCAACGCCCAATGTGCCACCACTGTAACCACCAGAGCCGCCGCCATATGTACCGGTACCACCTACCGCAGTAAAGATAGTTCCACCACCTCCGCCACCAGCATAATTCACTGCCGAGCCGGATATAGATGAACTTAAACCGATGCCACCATTGCCGCCGTTGCTAGACGACAAGCCGGCGACGCCGACCGTTCCAGCTCCGCCCCCGCCACCGCCTACAAAGCCGCCAGCTGGGGCGGTTCCGCCAACCTTGCCTTGCCCTGCGGGTGAGGCTGCGCCACCGGCCCCACCGTAGCCACCTCCGCCACCGGATCCGCCGGCGCCACCGGCGGCGAGCGCCGCACCGTAGCCGCCACCGCCACCGCCGGTTGCAGTTATAGTTCCAAATACGCTATTAAATCCTACAGTACCCGAAGTTGAAGCTGACCCGGGGCCTCCGGCGCCGACTGTCACTGTAATAGGAATGCCTTGTAATGTTTGGTAGCCGGTGGCAGTAAGATAGCCTCCGGCGCCGCCGCCACCGCCGGCAATAGCGCCGCCGCCGCCGCCGCCGGCCACAACTAAGTATTCAACTATGGGGCCGGCTCCGGCTGCTGCGTAAGTAACCCGAATCGAAGTCGATGCGGTAACCTGGTTCAAGTCTTGATCTACTGCCGTAATAAGGCAGGGTGTACTATCATAAAACGTAGATGGAGCACCAGTAATCTGTCCAGTAGACGAATTAAGTGATAGACCAACGGAGAGAGCAGGGCGTACTGAATAGGTATACGGGCCGGTGCCACCTGATGCAGTAAATGGTATAATTGACGTAGTTGACCACTGAGGTAAAGTGTAATTAGTGTTAAATAATGTTCCGGCTAAAGGTGCTGCTGCTGTAATATTCAGTGTAAAGGAGGCTGATACTACAGTCCCATCACTAGCTGTAACAGTATATATGGTTGAACTTACTGCTGCTGCGGTACTACCTGTTATTGCCCCGGTAGAGGTAGATAAGGTTAAACCGGTAGGTAGTGCCGGACTAATAGAATAAGTAAATGTACCAACTGATCCGCCAGCAGCAACTACGGGTATAATTGAAGTCAGGGAGGCACCGCGCTGTACCGTTATTGTTGCATAGTTTACAGTCGCTACTGTGGGGGCACCGGATGCTTGATCCGACATTCCAGTGGATGGGAAAGCACGGTTAACACCCCAAATAATTTTGACGGCGCCTGGGCCATACGCTTGTACGGTCGCAGTAGCCGATGTGCTATTTTTTGAGCCACCAGCACCGGCACCGTAGGTGCCAGCGCTACCTGAGGTGGCTCCGGTGGCGTAAGGGTAGCCAAGGCCGCCGGCAGTGCCACCGGAGCCACCTTGACTAGGGCCACCGGCAGTTATACTACCACCAAATAAGCCTACACCTCCTCCTCCCCCGCCCGTAATAAGAGAACTGGCGCCGGATGTAGTATAATAGGCATTGCCGCCGGCGCCGCCGCCTATAGAGATACCAGGTGCAACGTATATACTAATACCAGTAGTAGATCCGCCGGCGCCGCCATTGCTGTAATAGCCGGCACAGCCTCCACCGCCGCCGACGCCACCATATGTTCCGCCGGCAATGCTGCCGCCACTGCCGCCACTGAACCCGACATCATACGTACCTGATGGGGCGCCGGGTGCTGCGCTGCCGGCGGCGTTGAGGCCGTTTTTCCCAGCGCCGGCAGTAGAAGTTACTCCGGTAACAGTCACAAAGGATGATATATAATACGTAATATTAGCCGTTACAGTTTGACCCGGGGTTACTGTAACATTATTGCGATACACCAAGGCGCCGCCGCCGCCGCCACCGGCAAAACCAGTTGAGTCGCCTTGGGCGCCGGCTCCGCCGGCTCCGATTGCAACAAAACTTATTGAAGTAACCCCCGTCGGAACCGTCCAGCTAGTGGTGGCAAGTAAAGTTATTTGGCCAGCGATGTTGTAGGAAACGGCAACAATACTGTTTGAAATAGCTACCGATGTAGTAGTGAATGGAGAATCAATTGCTGATACACGGCAAGTGATGGTAAAACCCACATCACCTACCAATATAGTATACGTATTAGCTGTTTGGCCAGCTATCACCACTCCGTTGTTGTACCATTGGTAGCTGTAGGATGCTGCACCCGTCCATGAGCCAGTACTGCATGTTAATACTGACCCGGTAGCAGTACCGCCTGATATAACCGGGGTAAGTGAATTTACTAGTGGGTATTTCGCAACTACAGGCCATACACCGTCGATCTGCTGCTCTACGGCTTGATTGAGCCTATAAATCCCACCAGCCATTACTGTGTCCTACCAGAGATAAACACGCTCACGGCTGATGCAGTAGTTGATACTGCTCTAATTTTATGTCCAACAGGAATACGTTTGGAACTTTCACATAACTCTACAGTAGAGTTAGCAGGAACAATAAAGCTGTTAGTCAATGTAGATTGTGTAACATTAGATGCATCAGTCCACGTCAATGTTATTGCAATATCACCCAAATCACTACTGTTTGCTAATCTAATGCTGTCAATTACTGCGCCCGTGCCAGTTGCAGTATATATATCACCTACAACGTTAGCTGCACTTACTCCAACTCCAAAGTAGTTGCCAGCTGATGGTACTTGTTCGTATGTTATAGTTGAGGCTAACAGGCTGTTGGCACCAGTACCGGAAGTTAATGACTGTAAATTTATCACATCGCCCGGATTCAATAATTGCGGTTTACGAAGAAGTTCTAGTGCAGCCCTTGCTGGAATAGGTATCTTGTTTGCAAAAGAGACAGTAGAAATCGGTGATGCAAATACTATGCTACCACTAACTTGCGTAGTTGCGGCCAGTGCTGCATCAATGTTAGTAATGTAAATCGAGTGTATAATATACATGAATCCCGCAGTAGATGGCAATACTAGTGTCGCACTTAGTGTACTAGTGATAGTATAGCCAGCCTGATTAGTAATTGTTCTATTAATCTTTTCTGAGATATTAGTAGGAACAACCACTGTACTTGCTGTTGTACTAGCTCCTGCGGTGATTGTAGCCCATTGAGGGACTCCGGCAACCGCCATACGCTTGTACAGTAAGTTGGTAGTGGAGTTATACCATTCATCACCTAGTGCTGCACCAACGGGGGCAGTCGCGGATACAGTATGTTGTAAACTATTTCTACTTGACATTGAGTATTCCTGTGATTAGGCCTGAGCTTCAGTCCAAGAAATACGAGCGTTAATAGAACTTGTTGCACCCAGTGCAGTTGCAACAATAGTGATAACATCTGGACCGTCTGGGTATAGGCCGGCCGCAGTAGTAGGAACAGTCAATGATATACCGCCACTTAAGATGCTAGTGCCGATATCACGAACTAAGTTCAAATCCTGACTAGTTGCACCTGCTAAGTTAGTAAAGAATCCGTAAATGCTTTCGCCGCCAGTAATTACAGTATTAAGAGCATGGTAAGAAACCTGAGCTAGACTGGATCCGCCAACGGATGCAAAAGTGCCCGATGCCGGACGACCATTAAGAACCAGCTCAATTCTAAAACCTGAACCGCTAGTATAAGCATCCATGGAGCGCATAGTTAACTGCATACGATTGATAATTTCACGGGCACCTAGTAAACCAGTCAATCCGTTGTCTACCGTGGGGCCTAAGCGAATACTCATCAGTGCATAACGAACGTTGATTGTTGCATTAGTCAATGTAGAAGTCATACCTGCGTTAAACACAAATGATTTGTCATCGTCAAATCTACCGTCCATAATAACAGATGAACCCCAATGACTAATAGTGCTTGCATTTTGAGGAGCGTATAACTCAACTGATATAGGTGCAGTTGCACTGTATGTAAAGGTAGTTGCTGCTCCGCCACCAGTCACACCACGAGCAAGAACAGTCAGTGTAGTATTGGTTTTTGCAGAATAAGTTACATACTCAATAACCGCACCAGTTGCTGCTGCCTGTGTCAACACCGCGGTGCCTGAACTTGGCCATAGACTTGCATCTGCTACGCTGATAGTGGAACCAACAAGCGAAGTGCTGGCCAGAGTAGCAGTTAAGTTTGTCTGATATGGAGTTGAGTTAACTTCATAACGAGCAGGCAAGTTACCAGAGCGCATATACGCTTCATAGTTAACATTGTTGTTGGGGATTCTGTGGCAGTAAATAATTTCGCCACGATTGTTCTTAAATCCAAAGCGAATCGCACCTGCGCCGTACCATGTATAGTCGATGTAGAACATCTGCATCTTGGCCAAGTCTAGTGTAGTCAAACTAGCGCCAGTACCGTCCATCTTGTCAATGTTCCATGCGCTTTGTGCATAACGAGTGTTTATTGTTTTAGATACCTGGCAAGCAGTTGCAGTAACACCGCGATATTCTGGATAGATATACATTTGTGTGTCGCTGGTGATTTGTTGTACTAGATAGCTCATACCGCGAATAACAACATAGTCACCGGGCTTTAGTTCACTTGAGAATTTACTAATAGTACCTGTTACTAATTGACTACCCGCTGTTACGGCTGAGTTACCGGAGATTTGTCGTACACTGTTTCTACGAACTGCATATAGTGTTTGACCATCGTACTCAAAGTAGAATCCGTTCTGAAAGTCAAACATACCAACACGGTTGGAACTGCCGTACCAAGTATTTGGCGAAGCATACATCGGAAAGCCAGTTGCAGGAGTTGCAGATGGAGCAGTTAATGCAGCATATGTAAATGTAATTGCAGATGGTGCTGTTAGCACTGTGAAGGTACCGTTGTAGGCAGTTTCGTTTACTCCGGAGATTTTAACTGTTGCACCAGGCATTAAACCATGCGCGAACTTAGTCTGTACGGTTACAGTGGTACCAGATGATGTAATACCATCAAGTAACAGCTGTGGCTTCAAGCTACTACCGGTTGAGAACTGAATACCTTTACCAGATTGATATCTAAAGTAGCGGCGAGTCTGACGAACAACTTGGTAGCCATGCCATGGGGTTACATTGGTAAACTGTACGCCCCCGTCAAATGCTCGGTGTTGCACATAACCAGCGGCCCTAGGGTAGATCGTTGCGTTAACTACAGCAGTGATAGTGCCGGTTGCTGCCGTAGCAAAAGTAAATGTATTGTTAGTTGGAGTAGTTGCAATAATCCAAGTACTGTTTAGAGTACCAGTTGCTCCAGTTGTTCCAACTACATAAATGCCATCACCAACTCGCAGTCCATGAGCATTTGTAGTAGTAACAGTGGCAACACCGGTGGCAATAACAATGGCACTAGTGGCTGCTGGTAATGCAGCGCCGGTGTAGAAAGTACCAGCATAAATGTAAGATTTAGTAGCGTCCCACAGTGCTGCTGCCGGAGTATTAGTTACCGTAAACGTAAAGTTGACGTTAGCAGAAACCGACTCAACTAGCCACCAGCCATCACCGTTAACGGGGTCTAACGTACCTTGAACGAAAATCGATTGACCAACTGCAATACCTGTGGTGCTAGGTAATAATACGGTGACTACTTTTGCAGTGGCACTGATACCAGTGATACCAGAGAGAGGTGTAGTAGGGTCATAAAATGCACTAGGACGATTATTGAGTAAGTTCAAACTTTCCCACTTAGTGGACTGAATACCATACTCAAAGTCGGTGTCAATTAGTGACTGGGGTGTACTAACTCGTAACTTGTCAACCGGGTCACGCATTGTTTCCGATGGAGTGATCTCGGTGTAAGTTTCCTCAGTCATTATTGCAATTTTGTCAGTAGCAGACATTGACACGGTGTTGTAAGCTAATACTACCGTAGTTGTCTCTTGTCCCGTTACGCTGTCTACTGCATTTGTATATGCAGTTGCAAGTAATGAAGGATCAGAAAAGTTATAAATTACCGTACCAGTAGTGGTATTAGTAATCAATAACAATTGCTCTCTGCGAATGTTTTTACCAGTTACTACCAGTGTGCGAGTTGACGGTGTGAATGTATAACTCTCTAATATTACGTGTTTTGCCATTTAATTAATCTCCTAATGCGATTGTTGTCGCTGAAAACGGGTATCTTCTCGTCTGCTTAGTTGCAGACACGGGTGTCAACTTCAAAAATGCAGTGTCGCCGATATAAGGCGCATTGTAAATTATAAGATTGCTACCACTAACTTTGAATCCTTTGAACGAATCATATGGATTAATCCAAGGATACGTATATGTAGTTACGTACGGGGCTAACCGTTGTCCGTTAACTACAACTTCTAAATCTTTACTATCAACGATAGTATTTATGCTTGTCTGTTCTAGAACTAATGGAAATACAGACTTCACCCCGTCAAACTGTGACGAAATATCGTTCAGAATGATTGAAGCTATGTTTGATACGCTTGCGCTGAGTATTTTTGTTAATGCCATATTTGTGTTCTCTTATTGTATTTATGCTATATTGATTGTTGAGAGGGTTAGCTGGAGATTGCACTACAACCTAGGTTACTGGAACTGACAGCTACCCACGTGGTTGATGAACCAACTTGTTGTGGACTTGAGATGTTAGTTGTACTACCTAGCCCAAGCTCGCCGTATTGACCGATTCCCCAGGACCAAAGTGTACCGTTTGTTTTAATTGCAACCACTGCTTTCGAACCGTGAGTAACAGTTGACCAATTAGTCAGTGCACCAACTTGAGTTGGACTTGACCTGCTAACCGTGTCGCCTAATCCTAGTTTGCCCTCGGCAAGGACAGAAGTATTATATCCCCAAGCCCACAGCGTGTTGTCGGTTTTGATTGCTAAAAATTCAAGCCGGCCGCCGTCACTATTATCTAACGATTTCCAATTAGTTAACAAGCCAACTTGTATTGGACTAGATCGGTCAATAATGTCACCTAATCCCAATTGACCATATGAGTTGAAGCCCCAAGTCCAAAGAGTTCCGTCCGTTTTAATTGCGGCTACTTGATGGCCGGCGGCCAGAGACAACCAATTTGTTAATGTACCCACCTGAACAGGACTAGATCGCGGTAACGAGTCGCCAAGCCCAAGGGTGCCGCGGTAATTCTGACCCCAAGTCCAAAGAGTTCCGTCCGTTTTGGTTGCTAAAATACAAGAAACCCCAACTCGAACAGTTGCCCAATTAGTTAATGCACCAACTTGCACCGGACTTGATCTATGTATAGTGTCGCCTAGACCTAAGGCACCTTGAAAGTTGGCGCCCCATACCCACAGTGTTCTGTCTGTTTTAATTGCGCCCATATTGTAGCCACCGGCAACTCGTAACCACGAGGTTAATGTACCAACTTGTACCGGGCTGGATCTACTAAGAGTATCACCTTGGCCAAGTTGACCGTACGTATTTGGCCCGCGAGTCCAGAGAGTTCCGTCTGTTTTAATTGCGGCAAGCAGATTAACCGTTGCTGTCCAGTCGGTCAATGAACCAACTTGTACCGGGCTGGATGTATTAATAGTGTTGTTTAATCCCAGCCGCCCATCACCGTTATACCCCCAAGTATATAACTTACCAACATAGAAGGTCATAGTTAAATTGATCAACTGCGGAGTTGGTTGTAGCTGTAAGTCACTTACAACAACTGTAAAAGTTACGACTGTATTAGTTGAAATACCGATAGCAGTACCCGATATCAATCCAGTTGAACTTAATGTGACACCAACGGGCAACGAACTTCCACCTTGCAAGCTATAGGTCAACGGCACATCGCCGGTTGCAGTCAATTGAGTGTTGACCGCATTGCCAGCAAAAGTATAACTACTAGTAGTCCAACTCGGGACCGATGACACCACAATACCATTGGCATAAATTGCGCCACTACTGTTAGTGTTGAAAACCATCACTGAATAGTTACCAACCGTCAATGCTGAAACTTGCACACGAATTTCAGTGCTACTTACAAATGTAGTTGCTAATACAGTTGCAGTTTGTCCACCTACATAAACAACTGATCCAGCTTGAAAAGATGATCCGATAATTTTAAGATATCCACCTGTTGGGCTGAGTGCAGTCTGTGATATAGTAGCATAGCTGCCATCGGTGATATAAACCTGACTTATAACCGGAACAGTGGCTGCGGCCGCCGCTGCGGCCGCCGGAGTAATAATTGATGCACTGGCTAAAGTGCTGAATCTTGCTAGCGATTGCTTGCTACTGGTCTTTACAGACATTATGAAATCTCACTACCAAACGCCAGAAAACTAACTGTAGTAGAACTGGCACTGACTGTGATTACATCTGTTGCAGCCAATGTTATACCTATTGCCAGTGTCACTGTATCGTTAGCTGGCACAGTGGTGTTGTAGTTGATGTAATGTTTAAGGTCAATAGTTGCGCCAGCTGGTCTGATTGCTATCTTAAAGTTAGCAGCAGTATTGTTTTGATTGCACACTGCAAGAGTACTGAGAATGGTGCTGGTTGCTACAGGTACTGAATACAATGTAGTCAATGAGTCAACTGCTGTGTTAACTTGCCCTAAGATTTTATATGTTGTTGCCATGGTTAAATTATGCCGAATAAATAATACCAGCGGAGTAGATAGCACCACTACCATTTGCATTGAACATCATCACCGAGTATGTCCCCACTGTCTTTGCGGATAGTGCTGCACGAAGTTCAGTACTGCTTATCACTGTGGTAGCGACTGCAACACCACCTACGTAGATTGAGCAGCCATCAATAAATCCCATGCCAATCAATTTAATATATCCACCAGCGGGAGGCAGTACAGTGTCAGATTGTGTTACATAGCTACTGTTAGTTATATACAAGTTAGTGATGATAGGTGCTGCACTAGTTGATAGTGTGCTCTCTGCACCGAACGCACTGAAGCTGACACTGCCCGATGTTGAAGTAGCATTCAACACATCGGTTGGAGCTAGTGTTAATCCCAATGTCATTGGAATCGTATCGTTAGCTGCAATTGCGGTGTTGAAGTTCAAGTAGTGTTTTGTATCAACTGTTGCGCCAGCTGGTCTAATTGACAAGCTAAATGTAGTCGCAGTTGCAGCTTGATTGCACATTACGATGGTGCTGACTACTGCACTTACAGTAGCAGGTACAGTGTACAATGTTGTAGCAATAGTAGCTACAGGGTTGATTTGTCCAAGGACTTTATATGTGATTGCCATGCTGTATTTATTGTTGGGATTAGGTGGATGAGATTGCTGCGGTGTGCGTATTTCCAGCAGAAACTGATGTCCAGTTAGTTAATGTACCAACTTGTACCGGACTAGAACGATTAATAGTGTCACCTAGACCTAACTGTCCGATATAGTTATACCCCCATGACCAAAGTGTGCCACCTGTTTTTGTAGCGAGTGAATCATACCAACCAGTTGAAGTTGATTTCCACGTTGTTAATGCACCAACTTGCTTGGGACTTGAATAAGTTGTAGTATTACCTAGGCCAAGTTGGCCGTACGGGTTGCTACCCCAGGTCCAAAGAGTTCCGTCCGTTTTAACTGCTGTCGAGAATAGATAGCCGCCAGCTAGTGATAGCCAAGTGGTCAACAATCCAACTTGTACCGGGCTGGATCTACTAAGAGTATCTCCTAGGCCTAGCCGGCCGCTTGCATTTTTACCCCACGTCCATAGTGTGCCATCTATTTTAATACCTGCAGTATGGTATACACCTGCAGATATTCGTAACCAATCAGTTAATGATCCTATTTGTTTGGGGCTGGAATAGCTGGTGGTATTACCTAACCCCATCTTACCATCAGTGCCGGCGCCCCAAGTCCATATTGTCTTATCTGTTTTGATAGCTACTATATGGTATTGTCCACTTGAAACTGACAACCAATTAGTCAGGTTACCAACTTGGCCGGGACTAGACGTATTAATAGTGTTACCTAATCCCAATTGACCGTTATTATTATATCCCCAAGTCCAAAGTGTACCGTCTGTTCTCACCGCAGCAGTACAATACCCTGCCGCAGATACTGATAGCCACGTAGTTAAGACCCCAATCTGGTTAGGATTAGATTTAGAATTTGCGATACCGGTAGTACTATCACCCAATTGGCCGAAGCCGTTTTTTCCCCAAGTCCATAGTGTTCCGTCTGTTTTTATTGCGGTAGTATGTGAGTATCCAACCGAAACTGTTTTCCAATCAATTGATGAACCCACTTGAATTGGTGACGATCGGTACGATATTGCGTTATCACCTAGCTGACCAAATCCGTCATTGCCCCAAGCCCAAAGTTTACCTATATAGAATGTCAATGTTAAGCTGATTAATTGCGGTGCCGTTTGAAGTTGCACGTCACTTACTACCACGGTAAATGTAACTGTGGTCGTACTTGATATCCCAGTAGCAGTGCCCGACACCAATCCAGTACTACTCAAGGTAACACCAATTGGCAATGAACTTCCACTTTGCAAACTATAAGTCAACGGCACATCACCCGTAGCTAACAACTGGACGTTTACTATCTGACCAGCAGTAGGATTATTATAAGAGCTAGCTGTCCAACTTGGTACTGATGAGCATACAATGCCATTGGCGTATATAGCACCAAGACCGGCACTAGTGAACAACATCAATGAATAATTGCCTACAGTTTTTGCGGGTAATTGAACTCGCACTTCATCGCGACTAATATATGTAGTAGCTGTTGCAGCAACACCATCTACATATGCAATAGAACCAGATGTGAATCCCGATCCTGCTAATTTGATATAACCACCGGCGGGTGCAATTGCAGTCTCACTTATTGCATTGTACGAACTATCAGTATAGGTAATTGTGTTAATCACGGGGGCAACAATCACCGGTAGTGTACCAGTCTCTGCCCCAAATGCTACAAAGCTAACATTGCCCGATGATGAAGTAGCGGTAACCACATCAGTAGTAGCCAGTGTTATGCCCAGCGTCAATGCAATTGTATCATTGCCGGCAATTGCAGTGTTATAATTCAAATAATGTTTAGTCTCAACCGTTGCACCGGCTGGTCTAATTGACAGACTAAACGTTGTAGGCGAAGTTGATTGATTGCATATTGCAATTGTACTAACAACTGTGCTAATGTACGGTGGAACGGTGTACAGATTCGTAGCTACAGTAGCAGGTGGAATGATTTGACCAAGAACTAGATATGATATTGCCATGATGTATTTAAGCTCCCATCAACAAGAAGGGACTTAATATATCTGTAGTCGCAGTTGCTGCACTGTTTACTACGAAGATTCCAAGCTCTCTGATTTGTATTTTTACACCAACTGCCGGTGCTGTTGCAAAGGTTAATACTGTACCAGATACCGTATAGTCAGTTGTTGGGGTTTGCAATACTCCATTCTCTGTCACCAGTACGCTACTATCAGTTAATCCAGTTGTCACTGTGAATGTAGTAAGTGAACCAGTTCCAATGTATGAACGTACTGCATATGTGCCTGAAGTTGCAGTAACACCCTGAGTAGTAGTGACTTCAATCGATGACCCACTAATAGGAGCTTCAGAGAACACTATACTTGCGCCAGTCAATGTATATGCTGAACGTAGTTGCATGACACCGTTATAGTTAACTTGTGTTTGCGTGATGGTTGCAGGGGTAACACTTAAGGTGAAAGCTACAGTTGATCCGTTACCTACAAAAGTATCAACTGTTATACCAGTAGATGATGTGATAGAGGTTGTTGCTGGAGTAATCCAAGCTAATACATTGCTACCGTTAGTACCAAGTACTTGTCCACCTACACCACCGGTTACCGTAATGTTCCCAACCGCTCCCAAACTAGTTGATGCTGTTACTGCTAAGTTATTTGCAGTAAGAACCGTAGTTGTTTTGTTGAAGGTTAAACCTGCATTACCTGCAAAGATGTTACCATCATTAAACTGTATCTGAGTATTTGCACCTGCTGCATTGCTGCTGCCGCTGGTTTGTGCTGTCCAACTTAATGCGCCTGATCCGTCTGTTTTTAATACGTAATTAGCTGTGCCACCGGAAATATGCAAGTTAGCAATATCACCTAGTGTTATGTTAGCACCAGAGAATAATACATTACCGGTTACAGTTAGCCCAGTCAATGTACCAGTGCTAGTGATATTTGGCTGTGCTGCGGTAGTGACTGTACCTGCAGTAGCTGCGCTAGTTGCAGTAGATGCTGCAACTCCGGTTAGTAAGCTACCATTACCAGTAAAGTAATTAGCTGCTACGTTACCTGTTGCAGTCAAGTATCCAGCAACATTGACACCTGTGCCAGTTATCACAGCTACGTTAGCATTTCCAGCAACATTAAGATTAATGTTACCATTGATGGACGGAATGTTTACGTTACTAGTACCATTGGCAACACTGTCTGCACTAGTTGCTTTAGCTATACCAGTAAGCAAGCTGCCGTTACCAGTAAAGAAGTTAGCTGTCACTAAATTACCAAGAGTTGCATTACCGCTTGTGATATTGCCAGTAATCGCCAATGATGTTAGTGTACCGATTGAAGTAATATTAGGCTGTGCTGATGTGTATACTGTTCCTGCAACCAATGCATTGGTAACTTGACCAACGATGTTAGCCGAAGTAATTGCACTTAGTCCAGAACCATTGCCAGTGAACACACCAGTGTTTGCAGTAAATGCTACTGCGGTTACTGTTCCGTTTACACCAAGACTTGTTAGTGTGCCGAGTGAAGTTATGTTTGGTTGTGCTGCTGTTGTTACCGTAGCACTAGTAGTTGCTGACCCTGATGTAATTGCGTATGTTGCATTAGCAACAGTACCGCTTACATTAGCACCCGCTATAGCATTAGATGTTGTTGCGAACGTAGCTAGTCCAACTGCACCACTTACATTAGCGCCTGCCACTGAGTAAGATGTACCAGATGTGATTGCATAAGTTGCATTAGCTACTGTACCACTGACATTAGCACCCGCTACTGCGTTGGCTGTTGTTGCATATGTTGCTAGACTTACTGTGCCCGTTACATTTGCGCCGGATACAGAATAAGATGTTCCAGATGTAGTTGCGTAGGTTGCATTAGCAACGGTGCCGCTTACGTTAGCACCCGCAACACTATTAGCTGATGCAGCAACAGTTGCACTTGAAGCAAGACCGGTTAATGCACCAATGAAAGTCGTTGCAGTTATATTAGCTGCACTAACATCACCGGTCACT
>Ga0136642_1000097_pt1 | contig 53605 bp, 42 predicted proteins | sample LowCatLa1302831Y_FD_115313 | JGI IMG/M metagenome (GOLD analysis project Ga0136642, IMG submission 115313) | Freshwater microbial communities from Lower Cathedral Lake, Yosemite National Park, California, USA - 13028-31Y | ecosystem: Environmental > Aquatic > Freshwater > Lake ... | reverse complement strand
GTCTTCGACAAGCGCCGCCTCAACCTGCTCGCCGGCCTCAACGCCATCCCGGGCCTGACCTGCTACCGCTCGCAGGGCGCCTTCTACCTCTTCCCGAACATCAAGTCGTTCGGCCTGACCTCCACGCAGTTCGCCGACCGCCTGCTCGAAGAAGAGCTCATGGCCGTCGTCCCCGGTTCCGCGTTCGGCTCCGAAGGCTACATCCGCCTCAGCTACGCGACCTCCGACCAGGTCATCGCCCAGGGTCTCGAGCGTCTCGCCCGATTCTGCGCTAAGCTAAAGAAGTAACTTCAGCTAGTGGGCACGTGGGCACGGTGACACGTGGACATGGGGCTGGGTAGAGGGGTGACGGGTCATCTCCCGTCTACCTCTTCCCGGGCTTTCCGCATCTTGATGGTGCCGCCTAGCAGGCGTGCGACTTCGTCAAGCTGTGCCGCTATTTTGACGACCACTGGCTGGGGGATGATGCCGATGGATTCGGCTATGCTGAGTTGGGTTTCAAGTTCAGCCAATGAGCCGCGGGCGATCTGGAGGAAGCGCAGGGCGTCTTTATTCGTCCCTCGCTCGTCTCCTTCCGCGATATTCGAAGGGATAGAGACTGCTGAACGCATGATCTGATCGGATAACCCACGATGTCTCTCGAAAGAGGGCGTCATGCAGAGGCGATAGGCTTCGGTCGCGAGCGATCGCGACTTCTGCCAGACGACGAGGTCGCGATAGGAGTTAACCTTTCCGAGCGGCTTGGGAGTATTCATCGCCGCCGATGTTGTCTGGCTTGCTGCTTCAGCGCACCGCTATCATCGCACGCTGAACCCCTATCAACCTCTGAGGTGTTACTTTGCTAACATCCCCCATGTCCACATGTCACCGTGCCCACGTGCCCCCTGCTTCTTATGCCGGCTCCACCAAGATGCAGGGCATCCCGGCGGCGTCGGCGGCTTCCTTTCCGCGTGGGCTATCTTCGATGACGACGCAGTCGGCAGGCTTCAGGCCGAGGCGGTCCGCCGCGGCGAAAAAGAGGTCAGGGTGCGGCTTGGAGCGCGCGGCGTCCTCGGCGGTGATGATGGCATCGAAGAGATGCGTGATATCAATCTGCTTGAGCGTAGTGTAGACGTGGTCGCGACGGCCGGCCGAAGCGACGGCGGTCTTGTGGCCAAGGCCGCGGACGTGGTGGACGATGGCCACGACTTCGGCGCGGGCGGTGACGTCCTTGGCGAGGTGCTCCTCGAGGAACTCATGGCCGTCGGCGAGCAACTGCTCGACGTTTAGGTCGAAGCCGTAGTCGGCCTTGAGGCGCTGGCAGGTGTCGACGGCGGACATGCCGCCCATCGAGCAGAAGAGAGGCCAGGGGAAGTCGAACGGGCGCCCGAGCTGCTTACCCACGATGTGGGTCCAACTGCGGTGGTGAATCCACATGGAGGCCGCGAGGGTGCCGTCGCAGTCGAAGATCCAGCCCGGACGGGAGAGGAGGGCCGGGTCGAAGGGAATCATCTTGGACATGGCGTTCAACGCATTCCAGGGAAACCGCCGCCGGGGAAGCCACCACCACCAGGCATGCCGCCACGGCCGCCGCCCATCTGGCCCATGCGACGCATGAGTTCCTTGCCCTTGCCGCCCTTCATCATGCGCATCATATCGCGCATCTGGGAGAATTGTTTGATCAGCGCGTTGACGTCGCTGACCCGGGTGCCGGAGCCTTTGGCGATGCGGAGACGGCGGGAGCCGTTGAGGATTTCGGGATTGCGACGCTCCTTCTTGGTCATCGAAAGCACGATGGCTTCGGTCTTGGCGAGGTGCTTCTCTTCCTTGGCGCCAACCTGGACGTTACCCATGCCCGGCATCATCTTCATGATGTCACCGAGCGGTCCCATCTTCTTCATCTGCGACATCTGCGCGAGGAAGTCCTCGAGGTCGAAGTCGGCCTTCTTCATCTTCTCGGCCAGGCGTTCGGCTTCCTTGTGGTCGACGACTTCTTGCGCCTTTTCGACGAGGGAGACGACGTCGCCCATGCCCAGGATGCGCTGGGCCATGCGGTCGGGATGGAAGGTATCGAAGTCCGAGGACTTCTCGCCTGTACCCATGTAGCGGATCGGGACGCCCGTGACAGACTTCATCGACAGCGCGGCGCCGCCGCGGGCGTCGCCGTCGAGCTTGGTCAGGATGATACCGGTGAGGGGTGTGGATTCGTGGAATTTGGCGGCCACGTCGACGGCCTGTTGACCGAGGGCGGCGTCGGCGACGAGGAAGACTTCGTGCGGCTGGAAGGCCTCGCGGACACGGCGGACTTCTTCCATCAGGTCGCCATCGATTTGCAGGCGGCCGGCGGTGTCGACGATGACGAGGTCAGCGGCGGCGGCTTCGGCTTCCTTGACGAGGCGGCCTACCATCGCGGCCACATCGGTCGCGGTGCGGTCGGAGCGGAAGTCGAAGCCTTCGTTCTTGGCGAGGGTCTCGAGTTGGTCGATGGCCGCCGGGCGGCGCAAGTCGGCCGCGACGAGGGAGGGCTTGCGGATGCCTTCCTTCTTCACGAGGTGCTTAGCGAGTTTGGCGGCGCTGGTGGTCTTGCCGGAACCCTGAAGGCCGACGAGGAGCACGCGCAGGGGGCGGCGGGGGTCGATCGGGCGTTCGCCTTCGCCGAGGAGCTTCGTGAGCTCGTCGGACACGATTTTGACGGCCATCTGGCCTGGATTGACGGACTCGATGACAGCCTGGCCAAGGCAGGCGACCTTGACACGTTCGGTGAAATCCTTGGCGACCTTGAAATTGACGTCGGCGGACATCAGCGCCGAGCGGACTTCGTTCAGCGCCGGGGCGATGTTCTCCTCGGAGAGCTTGGAGAGCCCCCGGAGGTCGCGGAGGGCCTTGGTGAGTTTGTCGGTGAGGTTGGCGAACACGGGAAGGGGAGGAGAACGGACGGGACGGCGGGTGGCAAGAGTGAGGAATGGTGATTCGGGCGCTGGGCGGGTCCGGGTGGATATGAAGGCGCAAAAAAGCCGCGAACCCTAGGGCCTCGCGGCTTTCCTGGCGCGGGCTAGCTTACTTGCTGGCCGGCTTGCGGTTCAGGACGGCGTCCTTGGTGCTGGCCGCGATAGTCATCACCTCGCCAATCAGGGGCTGCGGGACTTTCATTTCCTCGAGCGTCTTCTGCAGGTCTTCGGCGACGGCGTTGAAGTGGGCCTCCGTCAATTTCATGTCTTCATGGGCGCGGCGCATGTCCTTGCCCTTCCAGGCGACCGGGCTGCCGAAGGCTGCGGAGAGGAAAGCCTTCTGCTTCCGGTGCTGGGTCGTCATATTGACGTCTTCGAAGAAGTGGTTGATCCGCTTATCGGCCAGGACGCGGACATAGAATTTATCGACCGCTGCATCGACGGCCGCCTTGCCGCCCAGACGGTGATAAAGACTCTTTTCGCGATCGGCTTGGAATTTGGCGCGTGCCGACTCATCAGCGAAAGCGTAGGTGACATCTTCATAGACATAGGTGACGGCGGCTTTCTGTCCGCAGCCGGTCAGAAGTAGCGCCGCTATGAGCGCGAGGAGGAGGGAGGGAGTACGCATAGGTTGAGTGGACATAAACAAGTATTATTAATACTTGTTTAAGGCAAGCGCCTAATGGGGGCCCTTGACTCGGCTTTCGGAGGGGGCAGGCTGGGGCGGCCTGATGAAGCTCAGCCTTTTCAGCGATTACTCCCTCCGGGTGCTCATGTATGGGGCGCTCAAGGGAGAGTCTTTTCAACTGGATGAAGTGACGAAGGCCTACGGGATTTCCCGGCATCATCTGGCCAAGGTAGTACAACGTCTCGCCCAATTGGGTTACCTCGAGACCCGGCGCGGTCGGAATGGCGGCATCACGTTAGCCCGGACGCCCCAAGAAATCCGTATCGGCCGCTTGGTCCGGGAAACGGAGGAGCAACCGGCGATTCTCGAATGCTTTGACCCGGCCACAAACACCTGCCCGATCAACGGCAGTTGTCAGCTGAAGGGTATCGTTGGACAGGCGCTCCGCGAATTTTACGTCGTGCTCGACCGACATACCTTGCACGACACCATCAGTGGCCCCCACCGGGCGCGGATGATGAAGACGTTGCTGGGTTGACCGCTTGTCTTTTTCTCAGGTCCATTCACTTTGGGCCGCATGGAAATCCTCATCATGGGCTGCGGCACGTCGCAGGGGTGTCCGTTGCCCGCCCATGACAACCCAGGTCTTGACCTGAAGGACCCGCGCAACTGGCGCGCCCGGACGAGCGTCCATGTGGTCATCGAGGGACATCACGTCCAAGTTGATGCTTCGCCGGAGTTCCGAACGCAGTGCCTGAAGTACGACGTCCGCGAAGTCGACACGTTCATCCTGACTCACGGACACGCCGACCACGTCCTCGGCATGGACGACCTTCGTCAGTTCTGTACGAACAAGGGTGGGGTGGCTATTCCGGTCTTCTCGACCGAGGTCGGCCTCGAACGCATCAAGGCCATCTTCCCTTACGCTGTCGGTAAGCCGCAGGCTTCGGGTTACGTCTCTCTGGCGCTTGACCTCATGCCGTCGAAGCTCGTGCTTCCGGGCGGCGGCATCATCCGTTCGACTCTTTTGCCGCATGGCAACGAATCCACGCTCGGCCTCGTCTTCGAAGAGCCTTCGACGGGCATGAAGTTTGCTTATTACACCGATTGCCGTGCGATGACCGAGAAGTCGCTCGAACTCGGCAATCAGGCCGATCTAGCCATCCTCGATGGCCTGCGTCCGAATCCGCATCCGACGCATATGACGGTCGACGAAGCCTGCCAGGCCGCGCACGACCTGCATGCCAAGCGGGCTTTGATTACGCACATGACGTTTCAGATCAACTACGAGACGACTTCGGCGCAGCTGCACAAGACGCACCCGAAGGTCGGGCTCTGCTACGACGGGTTACGCATCAAGCTCGGCGAATAGGCCGGCACGAAAAAGGACGCCCACTGGGCGCCCTTTATTTTCCGTCTGAGCGAGGCTTAGAGCTCGGTGACGACGATATTACGGAACCAGCAGGGGTCGCCGTGCTCGGTGAGCATCATCTTACCGTGGCCGGGCGCGAAATCCTTCTTCGTCTTGAACTTACTCTTCGCGACATCGGCCTTCCAGTCGTCGCTCTTCGTGTCGACGGAGGAGCAGAGCTTACCGTTGAGAAAGTGTTCGATTTTACCGTCTTTGATCAGGACGCGGCTGTGGTTCCATTCACCGATAGGCTTGAGGATTTTGTCCTTAGCGGAGTCGACGAGGTCGTAGATCGAGCCGGTGTTATGGCTGCCGCCGCGCTTACCGTCGGAGTTCTTAAAGTCATCGATCATCTGGTACTCGATGCCGAGCCATTCGCCGCGCCCCTTGGCGTCCTTGATATTGGTGACCCAATATTTGATGCCGTTGTTGCCGGCGTCGGCCAGTTTCCAATCCCACTCCATCTCGAAGCTGGAGTACTCCTTCTTGGAGATGAGGAAGCCTGTGCCCTTCTGCGGGGTGAGGTGGATGACGCCGCCTTCTTCGGTGGTCCAACCGGCGGGCGGCGAGTTGCCGTTGCCATCGGTGAAGTCGGCCAGGGTGAGGGTGACCTTTTCGCCGGCGAAGAGGGTGCCGATGGCGAGCAGGGCGAGGAGCAGGGATTTCATGGGTAGAGGGGATTAATGGAGGATTTCCTGGGTGATTTGAAGTCCGTAATCAACGTTCACTCCAGGATCTTGATTTCCTTGAGCCAGACGAGGGATTCGGCCTGCCACTTGTCCCAGGAAGGGCCCTTGTAGCCGTTGAGACCGTGACCGCCGTTGGGGAGTTCGAGCAGGCGGGCCGGAAGTTTGTGGGCTTTCTCAGCCTCATAGAACATGCGGCTATTTTCAATCGGTACGACTTTGTCATCGAGAGCATGGGCGAGGAACGCCGGCGGGGTGTTGTCCTTCACCTGCTTTTGAGATGAGAAATAATCCGTGAGCCCCGCCGCAGGGTTCTCACCCATGAGATTCTTTTTAGAGCCACGGTGGACGCCTTCTTCCATGCTGATGACGGGGTAGATGAGAATCGCGAAGTCGGGTCGGCTGCTCTGGCCAGTGACGGCATTGGGGGCGCGGGTCTCGACGGTGTCGAAGTGCACCGTGGCGGTCGAAGCTAGGTGCCCGCCGGCAGAGAAGCCGATGATGCCGACTTTCTTCGGGTTGATTTTCCATTTCTCGGCGTTGGCGCGCACCGTGCGGATGGCTTGTTGGGCGTCGAGCAGCGGGACGTAAGGTCGACCCTTGGGTAGGCGATATTCAAGGACGATGCCGGTGATGCCCTGCTTGTTGAGCCAAGCTGCGATGCCGTGGCCTTCTCCCCCGGTTACTAAACCGCCGTAGCCGCCACCCGGGCAGATCACCACGGCGGCCCCGTTCGGGAACTCAGCGCGGTGCAAGGTGAGTTTGGCCTTCGACGAATCGGAGAACTTGCCGTCACCCTCCGGGGCGTCGCCATTCCACAAGGGTAGGGAGACGGGGAGGGATTCGGCGGCGAGGTGGGAGACACCGAGCAAGAGCAGGAACGCAAGGGGGCGCATAGGAGTGGGGTAGGCTAGGTTTAATGGGCTGGGCGGTAGTTGGGAAGGGCGATTCGAGGGTCTTGGGGCAGCTTCATCTCTTAATGCGACCTTAAGACCTTGTCTGCTATACTGTCCCCATGTCCCGGACACGTTCAGTCTTACTGTTAGCCGCTACGGCGCTCGTTGCCCTCGGCCTCTTGGCCCAAGGAGCCCCAAAGTCCGATCAGCCTGATGACCGACCGCCCCGTCCAGATGGCGAACGTCCGCCGCGTCGCGATAGCGAAGGCCCAGGCGGTGATCGACCACCCCGACCGGACGGGCCTCCCGGCGATCGCCCTGGCGGCAAAGGCAAGGGCAAGGGGCCCGGCGGTGGCGGCAAGGCCCGTCCGGTTAACAACCGTCTTTTGCAGGAGCTCTGGGTGCCGCCAGTGCTCGAAGGCAAGACGTTCAATCTCACGCTCGGCACGAGCACCAAGAAATTCCTCGAGGGCACGACCAATACCTATGGCTACAACCAGCTGAGCTTCTGGGGTCCGACGCTCATCCTGAACCAGGGCGAGACGGTTACGTTGCATGTGAAAAACGAACTGAAGGAAGCGACGACGGTCCACTGGCACGGCCTGCACCTGCCGGCCGCGACCGACGGCGGTCCGCATCAGATCGTCGCCGCGGGCAAGACCTGGTCGCCGTCGTTTGTCGTGAAGAATAACGCGGGCACCTATTGGTATCACCCGCATATGCACGAATTCACCCAGAAGCAGCTCGCGATGGGGGCGGGCGGCTTGATTATCGTTCGCGATCCGAACGAAGCGAAGCTGGCGTTGCCTCGCACCTACGGCGTCGACGATCTGCCAATCGTACTCACGAGCCGGCGCTTTAAAGACAATCAATTCACCTATGCGGGGGATGATGATAAATACGGCGATTACCAACTGACCAATGGTACGCTCGACGCCCAGACGAAGCTCCCCCGCCAGCTGGTTCGCCTGCGTATTCTCAATGCGGAAATCGAGCGCGGCTACGTCCTGGGGTTCAGTGACAATCGCGTCTTTTATCAGATCGCCACCGACGGTGGATTGGTTGATCAGCCTGTGCCGCTCAAACGCCTCACGCTGATGGTCGGTGAACGCACAGAAATCCTCGTCGATCTGGGTGCGGACAAGGTCGGCGGCACGGTCGACCTGATGGCTTATAATTCAAATCAGAGTTTCGGCTTCCCGGGCGGCGAACCCGATACCGGCGGCGCGAACGGGAGCTGTCTCAATAACTACGACTACCGCTTGCTGCGTATTAATGTCACTGCTCCGACTACCCAAGCGATCACCAAGGTGCCCGAGACTCTGACGCGCAATGTGTTCGTCAGCGAGAAAGAGACCACGACCAAACGGACGCTCAATGTCACCGACGGCCGTCCGCACTTCGCCTTCGATGGTAAGCCGTTCGACATGCACTCCACGAATATGGTCGTGAAGCTCGGCGCCACCGAGGTCTGGACGGTGAAGAACAACAACATCTTCGGTCATTCCTTCCATCTGCACGATGTCCAGTTCCGTCTGCTCTCGCGCACGGATCGCGAGATCGCCGACTATGAGAAGGGCTGGAAGGACACGTTTTATCTGCCCAGGGGTGCGGCCGTCACTTTTGTCGCTAAGTTCGATGATTACGCCAGCGATACCGATCCGTTCATGTTCCATTGCCACATGTCGAACCATGAGGACGGTGGCATGATGGGGCAGTTCATCGTGTCGAAGGACCCCGCGGCCGTGAAGAAGGACGCCAAGGGCCTGATTAACTTCCGTGCCCAGACGAAGCACCCCTTGCCAGCCGCAGAGATCGTGGCCACGGCGGCGCAGGCGGCTCAGCCCGCCGCTGGCTTCACTCGCACCGGTGTCAATGGTAAGCCTCTCGTCCTCGCCGCTCTCGCGAAAACGAAGCCGGTCGTCTTGTTCTTCATTGAAAAGGAATGCCCGTGCTCACGAGATGCGGCGCCTTACCTGACCCAGCTCCAGGCCGCCTATGGTGATGCTTGCACCGTCGTTGGGGTGATCAATGCGGATGCCGCGGGAGCCAAGGAGTGGGCAGCGACGGTCAAGCCGGGCTTCCCAGTCATTGCTGACCCGGACTTCGCCGTCATCGATGCTTATGGCGCCAAGCGCAGTGTCTACGTCACGGTCATCGCGCCAGGCGGCAAGATCGCCAAGGCGTACCCCGGATACAACGCTGACTCGCTTTCCGAAATCTCCACCACCGTCGCCAAACTCGGCGGCGTGCCGTCCGTGAAGCTCATCTGGAAGGACGCCCCGGGCGAACTGCTGGCCGGTTGTCCGTTGAAGTGAACGTGCGGCAAGGCCGCACGCGGGGGATCTGCTGGCAGGGTGAACTGCTGCGAAGAAGAAGGCTAGGTCAGCACGCAGTGCTGACCTAGCCTGAGAAACAGGGCGACCGAGAAGGCACAAAAAAGCCCCGGCGAACCGGGGCTTTTGCTTGGAGGCCTGACTTACTGCTTACTTGGCGTAACCAGCGGTGGCCTTGCCGTCTTCGCCGAGCTTGTTGACGGACCAGAGCAGGCCGCGCGTCACGAGATCGAGGTAGCGGGCGTCTTCCACGGTGGCGTTATTGTGGCCGAGCGTGGTGCTAAAGATGCGGGTCTTCTTCGGGCCGAATTCATTGGTCCATACGACCACCGAGGTGACGTCCTTGGCCGGGGTAACTTTACCAGCCTTGTCCTTCTTTTCCGGAATGTTCTGGGTGCCGGAGGCGAGCGGGTGGCCAGTAAGAATCTGGATGTTGTTGTAGAGCTCTTCGTTGACGGTCGTCCAATTGGCGAAGCCCTTCACGATCGCGTTATCTTTATCGCTGAAAGCGATGCTGATAGGCTGCTGCGGGCCGTGGCCGGTGGACTGGAGGCCGAGCATTTCATACCAGCTGGCGTTATCGGCGCCGACTTTGACTGGCTGGCCGAAGTTGCCCCAGCGGTAGCTGTGCATGGCGCAGTGAAGGTTTACGGCCGGGAGTCCGTTGCGGTGGGCGTTGACGATGTTAGCAACGTAGGCAGCATCGGTGATACCCGCGGCGCATTCGTCATGGACAACGACGTCGTAGTTCTTGGCCCAATCCGGATTCTTGTAGATTTCGAAGACGGGCTTGACGGACTTGGTTTCGTCATAGGCCACTTCAACGGTTACGTTGAGGCGGGCTTCGAGGCCTTTCTTCAGAATTTCCTTCTGGTTAGCGTAGTCGTGGCAGCAACCGCCGGCGACGATGAGGACGCGGATCGGCTTCTGCTCGGCAGCGGCAAGCGGGGAAATCAGGCCGGCGAGGAGCGCCAGCGCGAGGAGGGAACGGGGTAGCATGGTGTTAGGGATAAATGGGGGGAGGCGGACGGTGGGCAAAAGAAAACTTACTTCTTCGCCTTAGGGGCGGCCTTGGGTTCGGCGGCGGCAGTTTTGGCTGCGGCCAGGGCGGTTTTGGTGTCCGCCATCGCGGGTTTAGCGAGTTCATCCGGGATGGGTTGGCCTTCAACGAAGGCATAAAGGGCCTCCTTTTGCTTTTCCGTGAGGGCTTTTTCCGCTTTGGGCGGCATGGCGTCGCCAGCGGTATGCTCTAAGAAGACGCGCGACAGGAGCATGCTGCTGTCGGCCTTGCCCATCACAAAGGTCGGGTTCTTGCCGCCTTTGAGCGTGGCTTCGAGGGTATCCAGACGCAGTTTGCCCTTTTCCTTTTTGGGACCGTGACAGGAGACGCAGTGGGCGTCGAAGATCGGCTGAACCACCTTGGCGTAATCTGCCTTCTGGGCGGGCGTCAGCGGTTTCTGCGGCTCCGGCTTCTTGGGGGCAATCGGTGCGGCCAATGCGAGTGTTGCTAGGAAGACGGGAAGCAGGCGCATAGGTTTATTTCTTGGCTGCCTTCGTCGCTTCGAGTGCTGCCTTGGCGATGTCGTCCGGAATCGGCTTACCCTCAATCCAGAAGCCGATGGCCTGCGTCTGTTCCTTGGTAAGAGGCTTCTCTTCCTTGGGCGGCATGAAGTCGTCGTCCTTCGCATCGAGGGTAATGCGGGTGAACATGCCGCTCTTCTTCAGATCTCCAGCGGTGAAGGCGGGTCCGTCAGTACCGCCCTTCTTGAGGGCTTCGAGCGAATCCATACGCAGTTTTCCTTTCACCTTCTTGGCGCCGTGGCAGGAGACGCAATGGGCTTCCAGAATTGGGCGGACGACTTGCGTGTAGTCGTCGCGCTTCTGGCTAGTGGTGACCACGCGAGGGGTCTCGTTCTTTTTAGGGGCGGCAATCTTGTTGGGTTTGAAAGGGAATCCTTCCTCGTGGACGAGTTCGCCGCCGATGTGGGCCGCGAAGCCCATCACGCCGATAGCGACGACCTGGGCGACAAGTCGCACTCGGAATTCCTTGGTGAGCAGAAGACTGGCAATGCCGGCGAAGGCGGAAGCCGCGATACCACCCCAAAGGTGCAACTGAACGGCGTCGCCCGCGAAGCCGTTATAGTGGGCGTGCACGATGCCGCAGAGGACGGCGACCCAGGTGCCCGCAGCTGAGAACACGGATAGGCGACGGACGGTCACCGTGGCATGCTCATGCCGCTCGAAGAATTCGAACAATGGAACCACCAGCAGGACTGCGGCCGGAATGTGCAGGGCGAGGATGTGGAAGTTGCCGAGGACCGATAGCAGCGCCGGTCCGCGCATCTCGCCGTCTGCTGGAAGGGCGAGTGCCAGCGCGACCAAGAAGAGGTTGGCGCCGACGACTAAGCCGACGGCCTGACGGAAGGTTAGGGCGTGCAGGCGTTCTTCGATGCGATGAAGGGGCGACATAGGGCTTGAAAGGGGTTCTTTGTTTATGGGGTGGGGTCGTGGCGGGGTCAAACGCAAGCGACCGGGTCAGGGTCGTTCAGGTTAGACACAAAAAAGCCCGCGGGTTGCCGCGGGCTTTTTAAGAGCAAGCCGTGGGGCTTACTTGGCTTCGATGAAGGCCTTGAGCGTAGCGAGCTGCTCCTTGGTGAGGGGCACGCGCTCCTTCTTCTTCTTAGGGGGCATGGCGAGGTCGTCATCCGGGTTGCTGATGCCGAGTTCGCAGCTCTTGTAGATGGAGCTCTTGGAGATGTCGCCCCAGGTGATGCCGGCACCGCTTTCTTTGCCGCCCTTGACGATGGTCTCGAGGGAGGTGGCGTCGAAGCCACCCTTCGGCTTCTTGGTCTTGTCCTTGCCGTGGCAACCGACGCAGCTCTTTTCGAGGATCGGGGCGATGTCGGCCTTGTAGGCTTTCTCGTGGTCAACCGCGGCGAAGGCCGAAGAAGCAGTGAGGAGGGTGAGGAGAGCGAGGGTACGCATGGTGTGTGGAGGTATTAAGGAAACCCCAAGGTATGCCGAAAGTTCCACCTTTGGGGAGCAAAAAATGCCTACGACTTGATCGCCCAGGCCCGGCAGGCCTCTTGCAGGCGGGTGGGGATAAAGGCCTCGACCTGAGTACCCTCGGCTAAGGCCTTGGAACTCAGGATCGTGGCCCCGGCGTGGAGCCTAGAGAGCATAGCGTACTGGTCATGGGGGATGAGTAGGGTCATTTGCTCATCCCGGCTGGAGGCGCATTCCTCGAGTCTTTCTAGTAAAGCCATCAGTCCTTCACCCGTCCGGGTGCTGATGAGCTTGGCGTCGGGGTGGGCGGCCATGGCCTCAGCCCGTTGGACTTCGTCGCAGAGGTCGGCCTTATTCAGGACGGTGATGATGGGGCGGTCGCCAGCCCCGATTTCGGTCAAAACCTGCAGGGTCGTCTCGGCATGCTTTTCGCGTTCGGGTGACCCCAGGTCGACGACGTGAATCAGGAAGTCGGCCTGGACGGCTTCTTCGAGTGTGGCTTTGAAGGCCTCGACGAGTCGGTGCGGCAGGCGCCGCACGAAGCCGACGGTATCGGTCAGGAGTAAGGCTCGTCCGGATGGCAGGGCGAGGCGACGGGTGGTCGGGTCGAGCGTTGCGAAGAGTTTGTTCGCGGCAAGGACCTCGGAGCCGGTGAGTTTATTGAGCAACGAAGATTTGCCGGCGTTGGTGTAGCCGACGATCGAGAAGGTCGGGAGCGGCACGCGCTTACGCTGTTTCCGCTGAGTGGCGCGTTGGGCGACGACTTCGGTGAGGTCGCGCCGGACCTTAGCGATCTTGTCGCGAATCTTGCGTTGATCCATCTCCAGCTGCGTCTCGCCGGCATCACGCTGCATCGTACCTCCGCCGCGCTGGCGATCCAAGTGGGACCACAAGCGCTTCAGGCGCGGCAACATCTGCTGCAACTGCGCAAGCTCGACTTGCAGTACGGCTTCCCGGGTCTTCGCCCGGGTGATAAAGATGTCCAGGATGATTTCCTGGCGGTCGATGGCCCGGAGTTTGGCGTCGCGTTCCCAGTTGCGTTGTTGGGCGGGGGTGAGTTCGTCGTCGAAGATGATCAAGCCACACTCGTGGTCGCGGGCCAGTTGGGCGATTTCCTCCATCTTGCCGGAGCCGACCAGATGCCGCGGGCTTACTTCGCGGATTTTGGCGAGGACGGAGCCACGGATTTCGACCCCGACGTTGCTGACAAGCTCATGGAGTTCGTCGAGGAGTGCTTGGGCTTCGGCTTCCGTATCTTCGGAGCGTTGGAGGCCGACCAGGATCGCACGGTTGGAGCGGGCGATGACTTCAGGGTCGAATGGGTCGAGCGGTTTATCTTCGGGATCAGACACGTGTACGGAAATAAAAAGGGGAAGGGCACTGTGGCCCTTCCCCTTGGAGGAAGCAAAACGATTTGCAGGGATTATTGGCCGAACTCCACCCAGTCGATGTCCATCAGTCCGCCCTTGCCGGGATTGACTAAGACCAAGAAGACATTGTGGCGTCCAGGTGCGGCCGTCACGGGCGCCTTATTGTCTTCGAACTTATTCCACGCTCCCGTGAACTTAATATCCACCGTCGCGACAACCGGGCCGGTGGGTGAATCGAGGCGGACTTCGATTTTGCTACCTTTGACGGCGCCCGCGGAGGCACGGACATTGATGCTCTTCGTCGAGCCAAGGTTCAGGTCCGCGAAGCGGATAGTGGCTCCGTGGTTGGTCGACCCCACGTGCTTACCATTCTTGGTGGCGCCAGTGACGTCGCCTGACTTGGCTTCGATCCGCGGGAAGCGCAGGGACACGGTGGCCTTGCCAGTGAGGGCGTTGGCAGGGGTGGCTCCGAGGTCGGTGTAAAGAGCTTCAATGACGAGGCTGCCTGGCTTGCCATCCTTCGGGGCCGTGATTTCTCCGGTGAGGCCGCGAGCAAGTGTCGGTCCGCCTTTGCCTTTCTCCAGGGAGAGGAGCCAGTGCAGCATGATGGCGACTTCATCCTCCGTGTGCTGCGGATGAGCGAGCATCGGGATCTGTCCCCAGACGCCGCTACCGCCGAGGCGCACCTTCTTATTCAAGAGTTCGTCGGCACCCGCTTGCTTGCGATACTTGTCGGCGATGGCGACGAGCGCTGGGCCGACGAGCGGAGTTTCAATTGTGTGACAGTTGAAGCAGTCGCTCTGACGCATCAGGGCGAGGCCAGCATCGACCGCCGCACCTTTGCCGTCGGCGGGTAAGAATGCGGAAGTCACCACGGTGCGGATGCCGAAGTCGGCTTCCTTGCCCTTGGATGAACCATCTTCCTTATCAGAGATGGCCACCGAGTAGCTAATCTTCGCGCCGGGCTTGAAGAAATCACCGTTCTGTGGCGAAGTGAATTCCACGACGGGAGCGGTGTTGCCGACCACGATGGGTACGGCGAAGGAAGATTCGCCGCCTTGGCCGTCGCTGACGGTGAGCTCGACGGAGAAGTTGCCAGCTTGTTCGAGGGAGACCGCGAGTTCTTCGCCCGTACCGAGGGCTTTGCCAGAAGGCAGGAGTTTCCAAGCGTAGCTGAGTTTGCCGCCATCCGGATCACGTGATCCTTTCCCCGAGAGCACGGTCTTCAAAGGCGCTACGCCTGAAGTGGCCGAGGCGCTTGCCTTGGCGATGGGCGGCAGGTTACCACGAATGTAGGAGATTTTGAGCAAAGCTGCATCGGCGTTCGCTCCCCAGGTTTCGCCGTAATCGAGCATGTAGAGGCAACCATCCGGACCGAAGGTCGCGTCGACCGGGCGCTTGATGACATAGCCACCAGCGTCGATGAGGGCCTTCTGCTTCTTCAACTGATCTTCGGTGTTGCCGAGGACGATGGCGCCGTTGGTGAACGGCTCCAGCCCGACGAGGTCGGAATTCTGGTCGAGGCGGGCCCATTTGATAAACGGTCGCTGCCAATCCCAGAAGAGGAGGGAGCGATCGAAGTGCTTCGGGAAGCCATTGGTCTTCTCGAAAGACTCCTGCCAGTAGAACACCGGACCGGCACAAGCGGTGCGGCCGCCTTCGCCGAGCTCTGGCCATTTGTCCGAGACGGCATAGGGCCAGTAGATGAAGGCGGGAACGGCTGGAGGAAGATCAACGAGACCGGTGTTGTTGCGGCTGATATTGCGCGGGTGGAGCGGGTCGAACATCGGTCCGGCCTTCTTGGTCTCGTAATCGTAGGCGGCGTAAGGCGAATTATTTCCCACGAAGAGAGGATAGCCAAAGTTACCAGCTTTCTTGGCCTGATTGATTTCATCATAACCGCGCGAACCCCGCGGTCCGTCGTTACGTGAATCCGGCCCGACTTCACCCCAGTAGACATAGCCGGTTTTTTGGTCGATGTTCATGCGCCAGGGATTGCGGCAACCCATGGCGAAGATTTCCGGACGAGTCTTGGGCGTGCCGACGGGGAAGAGATTACCTTCGGGGATGCTATAGGTGGCATCATCGTTGAGGCGGATGCGGCTGACTTTGCCGACCAGCGTATTGCTGTTGGCCGAAGTGCGCTGGCCGTCCCATGGCTCCTTGCCGATGCGTTGATCGAGCGGGGCATAGCCCTCGCTGTCGCCAAAGGGGCTGGTGTTGTCACCCGCCGTGAAATACAGGCAGCCATCCGGGCCAAACTTGACCGTGCCTCCGTGGTGACAGCACTGCAGGCGCTGTTCTTCATATTTCAGAATCAGCTTCTCGCTCCCGGCTACCAACTGGTCGTCCTTCACGTCGAAGCGCGAGAGGTACTGACCTTCGAATCCGATTGGAGAGTAGAGGATGTAAATCCAGCCGTTCTTGGCGAACTTAGGATCGAGGGCGAAGGCGAGGAAGCCGTTCTCCTGCGACTTAAAGACTTCCATCGACGCGACCAAGGTCACGCGACGGGTCTTCGGATCGTAAATCTTGAGGGCACCGGTGTACTCGTTGAGCCAGATCCGACCGTCCGGAGCAATTTCGAGGTGCATCGGCTGCGGCAGATTGCCGAGGAGTTTGTCGACCTTGAAGCGAACGTCTTCCGGGGCTTCGGCCGCACGGGCGAAGGGGGCGGACGCCAGGGTGCAGGCGGCCAGGAATACGGAGAGGGGGCGGGACATATTCATAAGATGGGGTGACCTTGGGGAATGGTGGGGGTTCCCGCAGGGTTAGGAAAAGTAGCCGAAGGGCAAGCGGGGAGGGAGCTACATTCAGAGTATCGAGTATGGAGTATCGAGTATAGGGGCGGGAAAGGCCGACGATTGGGATAGGGGTAGGGGTGCGGGTTGGGGGTCGGGGTAGGGGTAGGTAATGTTAGAAAACAGAACGTCCGCCGATTGGCGGACGTCGTGGGAGGCTTGCTTGGCTCGAGACCTAGTCAGATCAACCCGAGCTGCATCTTCCCGTCTTCAGAAATCATGGTCTGGGTCCAAGGCGGGTCCCAGACGATGTCGACGCGGGCTTGATTGATACCTGGCACGCCGAGCACCCGGTTCCGGGCGTCTTCAGCGATCACGGGCCCCATGCCGCAACCCGGCGCAGTGAGCGTCATGGCGACGATCACGCTATGGCGGTCAGCGGAATTTTCTAGGGGCTCGACCTTGAGCGAATAGACGAGGCCGAGGTCGACGATGTTCACGGGAATCTCGGGGTCGAAAACTTTCTTCAGGCTTTCCCAGACGGCTTCATCGGAAGGTTTGCCCGCGTGGCCAGGATGCTCGGCCGTGCCGACAGAGCCGTAGGCATCGGTCTTTCCTTCGTTCTCGGTGGAGTCCGTCGGGGGCTGTTCTCCGAGGCTATCAGCGTCGCTGCCTTTGATGCGGAACATGCCGTTGTCGCAGACGACGGTGAAGTTGCCGCCGAGGCGATGCGTGATGGTCACCTTGGTGCCGGCAGGCAGGACGGCGGGATCGCCCGCCGGGATGACGGTGGCTTGGACGTCGCGCGTGAGCGTGCGATCGTGTGGGCTGGGCGTGTGGCGCTGGCCAGTGGTGTCGTCGCTCATGTTCAGGCTTGGTGAAATTTTTGACGGAGCATCTCGCGGACGATGGCGACCGCTTCTTCGTGGCCAACCTTCGCGAGGACTTCTTCGAGGAAGCCTTGAGCGAGCAGTTCCTGCGCGGTGGCCAGGGGGATGCCGCGGGCCTGCAGGTAGAACAGTTCCGCCGGATCAATTTGGCCAGTCGTCGCGCCGTGCGAGCACTTTACGTCGTTGGCCTCAATCTCGAGCCCAGGCAGGGAGTCCGCTTCGGCGTCCGGCGAGAGGAGGAGATTCCGATTCGTCTGGAAGGCGTCCGTATGCTGGGCATCCGGTTCAACCTTGATGAGGCCCGAGAAGATTGTGCGCGCTTTTCCGAGCAGGACGTTCTTAAAGAGCAAATCGGACTTGGCATGACCGGCAGCGTGAATTTGCAGGGTGCGTTGATCGAATTCCTGTTCACCAGAAGCAACGCTGATGCCGTAAAGGCGGATATCGGCGCCTTCCCCTTCAACGCGTACGGCATTTTCAAGGCGCGACCGACGTGAGCCGACCGCGGCGTTCACGGAACTGATCAAGGAGTCGCGCCCGCCGCAGGTGTTATCGATTTGGAAGGACTGCGTGGCGGAACCCCAGGCTTGCACGGCTAGGCGGTGGACCTGTGAGCCCTTACCCGCATGGATGTCGGCGACCGAAATCGCTAAGGCTCGTTGGTCGGGCTTAGCCGAGAAGTGGAAATCATGGACGGCAGCCTGAGTTTGCTCGCCTGAAATAATGAGTGCGTGCGGGAAGACCGCGACATCGTCGGTTAAGGTCCAGGTGACGGAGACGAAGGGCTGCTTTACTTCGACTCCCTTGGGGACGTGCAGGACGTACCCCGAGCGCAGCCAAGCGCGATGCAGGGCCGCGAACTTATCTCCGCCGAGTCCGACGGGGTGCTTAAGTAAGTGCTCATTAAGTAGGGCGGGGTGATGCTTGATGGCATCTTCCAAGGATTCAAAGATCACGCCTTGGGCGGCGAGTTCCGGCGAGAGCGACGGTTTTAGGACGCAATACCCGTCGATATGAACAATCAGTCCGGCGGCGTCAGGGATGAGCTGCGAGCGGGCGATGAGCGCCGCGGCCTGGGCTTCAGTCGGCTCGGGAGCAGGTGCGTAGTCGGCGAGCGAAAGCGTGCGCGTGTCGGAGAAGCGCCACTTCTCGTGTGAGAGCTTCGGCATCGGTAACGACTGGAAGGAGTGCCAGCCCTGTTGACGGAGCACGGCGAACCAGTCGTGGGCGCGGTAACGCGCGGTTTCAGCGGATTGCAGGGCGGCGTCGAGGACGCCGGTGCCAGCGGGGGCGACGGCATTCATCCGACGGACCCTTCCATCTGCAGTTCAATGAGGCGCTTCAGTTCGACGGAGTATTCCATCGGGAATTCCTTCACGAGGTCGTTGACGAAGCCATTCACCGCGAGCGACATCGCTTCGCCTTCGTTCAGGCCGCGCTGCATCATGTAGAAGATTTGCTCCGCCGAGACCTTGGAAACGCTGGCTTCGTGCTGAACGGAGTTTTTCTGACCGCGCACGGAGATCGCTGGGTAGGTATCGGTGCGGCTATGCTCATTGATGAGCAGGGCGTCACACTCGGTGTTATTGCGGCAGTTTTTAAGGGTCTTCGGGATGTGGACCAGACCGCGATAGGTCGAGCGACCCTTGCCGACGGAGATCGACTTCGCGATGATGTTAGAAGTGGTGTCATCGGCGGCGTGAATCATCTTCGCGCCGGTGTCTTGATGCTGCCCGTCATTTGCCAACGCGATGGAGAGGACTTCGCCGCGCGCGCGCTTTCCGCGCAGAATTACGCCGGGGTACTTCATCGTGAGGCGTGACCCGATATTGCAATCGATCCAGCGCACTTCGGCGTCCTCTTCGGCCATCCCGCGCTTAGTAACGAGGTTGAAGACGTTGGCGGACCAGTTCTGGACGGTGATGTATTGGATCTTCGCACCCTTGAGGGCGACGAGTTCGACGACGGCAGAGTGCAGGGTGGCGGTCTCGAACTTCGGAGCCGTACAGCCTTCCATGTAGGTGACTTCCGAGCCCTCGTCGGCGATGATCAGCGTGCGTTCAAATTGACCGAAGTTCTCAGCATTAATGCGGAAATAGGCCTGCAGGGGCTGGTTGACCTTCACGCCCTTGGGGATGTAGATAAAGGAGCCTCCCGAGAAGACCGCGGAGTTGAGGGCGGAGAACTTGTTGTCGCCCATCGGGATGACCTTGCCGAAGTATTTACGGAAAATCTCCGGGTGGTCGCGCAGGCCCTCGGTTGGTCCGCAGAAGATGACGCCGAGTTCCTCGAGCTCTTCCTTCATGCGGGAGTAGACCGCTTCGGAGTCGAATTGCGCTTCGACGCCGGCGAGGAACTTGCGTTCAGATTCGGGGATGCCGAGGCGTTCAAAGGTCTGCTTCACGTCGTCGGGGACTTCTTCCCAGGTGCGCACGGCTTTCTGGCCCTTGGACAGGTAATAGCGGATGTCCTCGAACTTGATGTTACTGAGGTCTTCCGTCGCCCAGTGGGTGGGCATGGGTAGGCTCTCAAAAACTTTGAGGGCTTTCTGGCGGAACTCGCGAATCCATTCCTCTTCGCCCTTCACCTTGACGATGTAGTCGATGGTCGAGGCAGTGAGACCAATGCCGGCGTCGAAGGCATAGTTCTCCTCGAATTTAAAATCGCCTTTGGAGCGATCGATTTCGACCGCTTCGCGTTGTGCTTGGGATTCTTCGATGTCGGCCATTTGCGTTAGGCGGAAGTGAGTTCGGTTTTTACCCAATCATAGCCCTTGGCTTCGAGTTCGAGGGCGAGTTCCTTGCCGCCGCTGTGCACGATCCGTCCGTCCCACATGATGTGGACGCGATCGGGGACGATGTATTCGAGCAGGCGATGGTAGTGGGTGATGACCAGGAAGCCCGTAGCTGGTCCGCGCATCGCATTGACGCCTTCGGAGACGATGCGGAGGGCGTCGATATCGAGGCCGGAGTCGGTTTCATCGAGCACGGCGTACTTTGGCTTAAGCATCATCAGCTGGAGGATTTCGCAGCGCTTCTTTTCGCCGCCGGAGAAGCCTTCGTTGACGAAACGGGCGGTGAACTTTCGGTCCATCTTCAGGGCGTCCATCTTCGCGTAAAGCTCAGTGTAATAGGCCTTGGCGTCGAACGGGGCGCCCTTGGCTTGGCGTGCGACGATGGCGGCGCGGATGAAGTTGGCGATGGTCACGCCGGGAATCTCGCTCGGGTACTGGAACGCAAGGAAAAGGCCGGCCCGGGCGATGACATCCGGTGCCAGGCCCAGGATTTGTTCGCCGTCGAGGAAGGCTTCGCCGGATTGCACGGAGTAATCGGGATGGCCAGCGAGCACCTTGGAGAGGGTGCTTTTGCCGGTGCCATTGGGCCCCATGATGGCGTGGACTTCGCCTTTCGGCACGGTGAGCGAGAAATCCTTTAGGATCTGCCGCTCGCCGATGGAGGCGTTGAGGTTCTTGATGACGAGAGAGTCGGACATGGACGAAATTAGTTGGAGTTACTTTCCTTGGCCTGGGCGCGGCCGTGGAAACTGATCTCAATGACTTCGGAGTCGAAGCCGGGGGGTAGGATGGAACGCAGGCTGTTGATGACGTCAGGCGGAAGCACGATGTCGTGGACTTGTCCGGTCTCCTTATCGCGGAAGTGCGCGTGTGGGGCTAGGTTAGGGCAGTAGCGGGTCGATTCACGCTCGTGGTTGACCTGGCGGACGAGGCCGCAGCCGACGAACGTCTCAAGGCAGTTGTAGACCGTGGCAAGGGAGAGTCCCGGCATGACCTCGCGGGCCCGGTTAAAGACTTCATCGACAGTGGGGTGGTCCCGCTCAGCGAGGAGGACGGAGAAGACGGCTTCGCGCTGCGAAGTGACCTTCTGGCCACTTTTATTGAGGGCTTCTTGTAGGTGTTCCCGGTCTAGATCAGTGAGACTTTGAATCATTCTAACCGCTCAATCAGTTAGAATGAGACTAAACTGCAAGAGGAAAGGAGGGTAAACAAGGGGTAGGGGTCGGGATAGGGGCGGGGGTAGGCAAAAAGGTGCCAGAGGTGAGGCACCTACCCCTACCCCTACCCCTACCCCTACCCCTGAGGGTTTAGTTTAGCCCCCGGGTGTCTTCGCCACCGCCTTGTTCATCCAGTTTACTCTGGGCGTCGAGGCGGGCGAGTTCGTCGGCCACGGCTTTGATGCGCAGATCTTGGGAGAGGCATTCGAGCAGTCGTCGTCGGGTATCCGACTCGGTGACGAGATGGCCGGCGGCGGCATCTGCCAGTGCCCCCGGCTGATTGGCGAGCCCGCGCAGGCGCTGCATCAGTGGCTCGGCTTCAACGCCCAGGGCTTCCACGATTTTCTCTGAATAAGAAAGCACGCGTGCGATTTCGCGCGTGCAGCCCAGCTGATCGGCAACTTCTGCATCCGTTGCCGGCGCGATTTCCAGCATGGGGTAGGGCGTACGACGTTTAACGCGGATAACTTTCGCCCGGCGGATTCCTTCGAGGACGATATGCGAAGTGCCATCATCGAGTTCAACGTGTCCGACGATGCGGCCCACGCACGTAAACGGGCAGGGTGGCTCGGCGTCCCCTTGCGAGAGGCTCTCTTCGTCTAGCTGCGACACCGCAAACATGCGACTGCCGGCCAGTGTCTCTTTCAGCATCTTTCGATAGCGTGCTTCGAAGATACGCAGCGGCAGGAGTTGCTGCGGTAAGAAGACGCAGTTCCCCAGAGTCATGACGGGAACGACGACGGTGGGAACCATGCGGTCCAGTTTGCGACAGAACCGCCCCGCCGCAAGCGAGGCGGCCAGTTAGCCTTACTTCGACTTCGGCTTATTGGCGATGGCTGGGAAAATCGGGCTGTCGTAACTGGCCAGATCCGAAGGCTTCGCGGCGCCCGCTCGCTTGAAGGTGCCAAGCCAGGTCGGATTGAAAGGGCCAACGAGGCTGATTTCCATGTCAGGCTTAATCGCGGCTTCGAGGCCAGTGGTCCAGAAGCAGGCATTCACGAGCATGCGGCGGAAGCCGTCGTTCGCGAGGTCGCCCGAGGCGCCGTAAGTGGAGGTGAAGACGCGTCCTTCCTTGCCCGAAGTGGACTTATAAGAACGCACCCAGGCTCCCGGCATGGGCTTCTTGGTAGCGTCAGAAGGTGAATCAGGCGTCATGCCAGTGAGCGGTTGGGCCATGGCGAGCACGGTGCTACCTTCAATCGGAGCGGCGTTATAGGCGCCGATTTCAGCCCAAGCATTCTTCACGCCGCGGAGCACGGGGTGAGCGGATTGGTCTGCGACGAGGTCGAGGCGCGTGCTGGACTTGTGGTTGGGGCCGTAGTGGCCAACCCAGGTTTCGCCGAGAATCTGCCGACCGAAGCCGCCCTTGTAATCTTCACCTTTGTAATCGAAGGAATATTTATAGAGCGGGCTATTTTTCGGATAGCGGAAGCCGTGCGTCGCCGTGCGTAGGCCAATGACCGCGCCGCCGCGGTTGAGGTAATCCAAGATCGGCTGCATCTGCTCGACGGGGATGGACTGGAAGCGCGTGAAGATCACCATTAAGTCGGCGTCCTGCAGGGCGCTCGTTCCCGGGATGTTGCTGGGATCGCCCAGCGCGATATTGCCCGTCTTCGGGTCGATCCCGAAGAGTACTGTGCAGGTGAAGCCGTGATGCTTGGCGAGGATACGGGCGAGCTCCGGGAGGGCTTCCTCGGATTTATATTCGTGGTCGTTGGCGATGAGCACGACCTTCTTGCCTTTGCCAGCCCCGTCGGTGCCGACGTAGGTCAGCGGGGCGTCCGCCGCGCGAACGGCGAGGGCGAAGAGGGAAAGGCAGAGCAGGGCGAGGGGGCGCATACCCTCTTGTATTCTCTTATGCCGACAGGGGTCAACCCCTCCTCTGATTAACTGTCGAGAGCCCTGCCGAGGTCACTGCCACTGATCCAGGAACAACTTCTTGGGGTCGGGATTATCGGACTCGGCGAAGTAGACGGCCATCTTGAGGGCGGGCAAATAGTGCAGGCCGGGCTTTTCTTTGGAGCGGGCTTTGATTTCTGAGAGCAGGGTCTCGGGCGAGCGGCCAGCGAGCTGGTCGACGCGGTAGTAGCCAGCATCAAGCAGGTCACGCGCAACTTCCACGGGGAAACGCGTGATGCGCATGAACGGACTGCACACGGCCTCCCGACGACGTTCGGCTGCACGCTGTCGTTCCGCTTCGTCCACGATCAGAGGCGGGCAAGAATCGCCGCGCCCATGGCCTTGGTGCCCACGGCCTGGCCGCCGCCGGCGATGTCCGCGGTGCGGATGCCTTCGGCGATGGTCTTCTCGACCGCGGCTTCGATGGACTTCGCCTCAGTTTCGAGGCCGAAGGAGTGGCGGAGCATGAGCGCGACAGAAAGAATTTGCGCACAGGGATTGGCTTTGTCCTGGCCGGCGATATCCGGGGCGGTGCCGCCCGAAGGCTCGAAGAGACCGTAGCCGTAGCCATGGCGGTTGCGGTTCGCGCCGAGGGAGGCGGAAGCCATCATGCCGAGGGAGCCGCAGATGACGGCCATCTCGTCGGAGAGGATGTCGCCGAACATATTCTCGGTCAGGAGGACGTCGAACTGCGAGGGCTTGAGGACGAGCTGCATCGCAGCGTTGTCGATGTACATGACCGCGAGGGTGATGTCGGGCGCGGTGGCCTTGAGACGGTCGGCGACGACCTTGCGCCAGAGCACGGAGGTCTGGAGGACATTGGCCTTATCAACGAGGGTGATGTGCTTGCGTCGGCCGCGCGCGGTGGCGATGGCGACGTCGGTGATGCGCTCAATCTCGGACTTGCGATAGACCATCGTGTCGATGGCTTCGATGTCGCCATCGGCGAGCGTCGTCGTGGACTTCGGGCCGAAGTACAGGCCGCCGGTAAGCTCGCGGATACAGACCATGTCGACGCCATTCGGAATGCGGTCCGGGCGGATGGGCGAGGTGTCGATCAGGTTCTTCAGTAACAGGCCGGGACGGACGTTGGCGTAGAGGGTGAAGTGCTTCCGGAGGGGCAGGAGGGAGGCGCGCTCGGGCTGTTCGGCTGGGGGGAGTTTCTCCCACTTGGGTCCGCCGACAGAACCGAAGAGGATGGCATCCGCGGCACGGCAGGCTTCGAGGGTCGAATCCGGCAAGGCTTTACCATGGTTGTCGATGCCGGCACCGCCCACGTCATGCGTGGAGTGCTCGAGCGTGTGGCCTGATTTCTTCAGGACAGCCTCGAGGACGGGCAGGGCGGCGGCCATGACTTCGGGGCCGATGTAGTCGCCAGGGAGGACGGCAATCTTCAGGTGCATAGGAGAGGTTGGGGAGTAAAGGTGAACGACGGCGCTAAGGGCAAGGACAAGCGACGGGCTTGGCGCGGTTTAAATGAGGCTATTCGGTGTAAGTTTAAGCGTGCGAAGGATTGCCCTGACGCACGACCCGCCTTTTGAATGTGGGACTTTCCCCTCGACCCTCATGTCCTCGCAACCTCTCGTCATCGGTAAATTCTCCCTCGGGATGGGCGACCGCTTCGCCCACGAAGCCGAAGCCCAGCTCGCCGCCTGCATCGCGGCCCAGAAACTCGGCGTCGAAATCGTGCCGGTCTGGAATAAGTCCAACCGCGAGCACAACATCATCGGCTCCGAGCCGACTAGCACCCGCGCGGCGGCGGATGCCGCCGTAAAGGCCCTCGGTTGGACCACTCCCTACTTCCTTGATGCCGACCACATCGGCCTGAAGACCGTCGATCGTTTCGTCGGCGTCTCTGACTTCTTCACGATCGACGTCGCTGACTTCATTGCCCAGCCCGCCGACCCTGCTGCGGTCAAGGGTTTCGTCGACCGCCACCCTGAGCTCGTCGGCACCATCACCCTCGCCGGCATCGACCGTCCGTTCACGACCACGCGTGCCGACGTCGAGCGCACGGCCGCCAAGTTCCTGCTGGCTGTCCAGGAAGCCGGCAAGGTCTACCGCCACATCGTCTCCGTGAAGGGCGTCGGCCGCTTCGTCCCCGAAATCTCGATGGACGAGACCGATAATCCGCAGACCCCGCCTGAATTGCTGATCATCCTCGCGGCCATCGCGGATGAAGGCGTACCAATCCAGACCATCGCTCCAAAGTTCACCGGTCGTTTCAATAAGGGTGTCGATTACGTCGGCGACGTCGCCCAATTCGAACGCGAATTCAATGACGACCTTTGCGTTATCGCGCACGCCGTTAAGCAGTATGGCCTCCCGGCTAACCTGAAGCTCTCCGTGCACAGCGGCAGCGACAAGTTCTCCATCTATCCGGCCATCCGCCGCGCCCTCGCCAAGCATGGCGCCGGCGTCCACGTGAAGACCGCAGGCACCAATTGGCTCGAAGAATGCATCGGTCTCGCCGAAGCCGGTGGCGAAGGCCTCGTCATCGCGAAAGAAATCTACGCTGAAGCCCATGCCCACATGGATGAACTTTGCCTGCCTTATGCGACGGTCATCGACATCGATCGCTCTAAGTTGCCCTCCGTGGCTGAAGTGAATGGCTGGACGAGTGCTCAATACGTCGGCGCCCTGCGCCACGATCAGAAGAACCCGCTCTACAACGCCAACATCCGCCAGCTCATCCACGTCGGCTTCAAGGTCGCGGCCAAGATGGGTCCGCGCTACCTGAATGCGCTGAAGACTTATCGGGCTGATTGCGCACGCAATGTGACCGGTAATCTCTTCGATCGCCACATCAAGCCCCTCTTCCTGTAAGCGGAAGTGGCGAGTGGTCCACCAAGGCGCGGAGCGATCCGCGCCTTTTTATTTCTGGCGGGCCTGCAGCCAGCCGACGATTAAAGACAGGCCCAGGGTCAGCATGATGATTGCATGCTGGTAGGCAGCGATGAAGAGCATCGCGATGGCGTCCTGGGCATCGGACTTCGTGTAGAAGTGGAAGGTCAGTTCGGCGTATAACCAGGCTCCAAAGAGGCCCGCAAGCAGCGTGGCAATGAGGGCGCCCTTAATGACGATTGGAGCGCTACCGAATCGGACCGCCAGGGTAATGAGGACGAAGGGCGAGACGAACCAGAGCGCAAACCCTAGCTCGGCTGGCAGCATTCCCCACTCCGTGAGGTTGATGGTGCGTAGGAATAAAGCCGGGCCGATGAGCGCGAAGACGGCGGCTAGTACGTAGGTGGGTCGCGCCACGTTTATCTCCTCACTTTTTCGCAGCGAAATCGCGCGCGTAAGCCTCGGCGAAATAGCTGAGGATCACGTCGGCGCCGGCGCGTCGGATGGCGAGGAGCGACTCGTCGCGCGTGGCGCGGAGGTCGAGCCAGCCTTTCTCGGCGGCGGCGTGCAGTTGGGCGTATTCGCCCGAGACTTGGTAGGCGGCGATTGGTAGGCTCGTCGACTCGCGTAGGTCGCGGATGATGTCGAGGTAGGCGCCCGCGGGCTTCACCATCAGGAGGTCGGCACCTTCTTCCGCATCGAGAATCGCCTCACGAGCGGCCTCGCGGCGGTTGGCCGGATTCATCTGGTAGGTGGCCTTCGAAATCGGGGCTTCGCCCGCCTTGCGGGCGCTGCCGATGGCGTCGCGGAACGGTCCATAGAAGGCGGAGGCGAACTTGGCGGAGTAGGCGAGGATGCCAGTGTCGGTGTGGCCGGAGATATCGAGTGCCTTGCGGATCGCCTTCACGCGTCCGTCCATCATGTCGGACGGGGCCACGAAATCGGCGCCGGCCTGGGCGGTGAAGAGCGACATCTTCACGAGCGCTTCAACGGTGCGGTCATTGTCCACGTCTGTGCCGGCGGCGTTCAGGATGCCGTCGTGTCCATGCGTGGTGTAAGGGTCGAGGGCGATGTCGGCGAAAATCACCGTACCGGGCGACTTGGCCTTCACTTCGCGGATGGCCCGGAAGGCGAGGTTCGAGGGGTTGAGTGCTTCGGCGCCTTCGGCGGTCTTGCGGCTCGCGTCGACTTTCGGGAAGAGCGCTACGCCATGGATACCGAGCAACTGGAGCTCAGCACACTTGGCCGCTAACTGAGAAAGTGGGATGCGGCTGACGCCGGGCAAGGAGCCGACAGGCTCAGCGACCTCACCGTCGGTCACGAACAGCGGCTGGATGAGGTGGCGGGGTTCGACGACCGTTTCGCCGAGCATGGCACGAATGCCAGCCGTCGCACGGAGGCGTCGGAGGCGGACGGATTGATCGAGGGGGGCCGACATCAGTGGGTCTAGATAGGGTAACCCGTGGGGCAGGGCAACGGCGAAGCCTTTGTCGGCAGGTGGGACGGGGAGCGGTGGGACACTTTGTCATATTGACCCGTCAAGGGCACTTTTGCCCGGGCTACCACCTTTGAAAATCAAATAAATATCGGGTTTTTCCGTTGGCACACGCCCTGCCAATAAGAGGACAGAACCTATCTACCAAAACAACATATGAGTAAAATCATCGGCATCGACCTCGGCACCACTAACTCCTGCATGGCCGTCCTGGAAGCAGGCGAGTCCGTCGTCATCTCCAACTCGGAAGGCGCGCGGACCACGCCCTCCATCGTGGCCTTCACGAAGAACGGCGACATCCTCGTCGGCCAGGCCGCTAAGCGCCAGGCCGTCACTAACCCGAAGAACACGATCTTCTCAGCGAAGCGCCTCATCGGCCGCAAGTTCGCGGAAGTGAAGGGCATCGCTTCGAAGCTCCCCTACAAGGTCGTCGAAGGTAAGAACGGCGACGCCGCCATCGAATGTGAAGTCGACGGCAAGCCCCGCGTGTTTGCGCCGGAAGAAATCGCCGCCAAGGTCCTCGCCAAGCTCAAGGCCGACGCCGAAGCCTACCTGGGCGAAAAGGTCACGCAGGCCGTAATCACGGTCCCCGCTTACTTCAATGACTCGCAGCGCCAGGCCACCAAAGACGCCGGCACCATCGCGGGCCTCGAAGTGCTCCGTATCGTCAACGAGCCCACGGCGGCTTCGCTGGCTTACGGTCTCGACAAGAAGGGCGACGAAAAAATCGCAGTCTATGACTTGGGTGGCGGTACTTTCGACGTCTCCGTCCTCGAAATCGGCGGCGGTGTCTTCGAAGTGAAAGCCACCAACGGCGACACCGAGCTCGGTGGCGATAACTGGGACGAACGTATTATCCAGTGGCTGATTGATGGTTTCAAAATCGAATCTGGTATCGATCTCTCCAAGGACGCCATGGCTCGCCAGCGCCTCAAGGAAGAAGCCGAAAAGGCCAAGATTGCCCTGTCGTCCTCCAACTCGGTCGACATCAATCTGCCCTTCATCACTGCAGACGCTTCTGGCCCTAAGCACCTTAATATCACGCTCAGCCGGGCTCAGATGGAAAAGGTCTGCGACGACCTCTCCGAGCGCACCCGCAAGCCGTTTGAATCCTGCCTCAAGGACGCCGAACTCAAGATGGCCCAGGTCGATGAGCTCGTGCTCGTCGGCGGCATGACCCGTATGCCTAAGATCATCGAGATCGCCCGCAGCCTCGCCGGTAAGGAGCCCCATAAGGGCGTCAACCCGGACGAAGTCGTCGCCATCGGCGCCGCCATTCAGGCCGGTGTGCTCAAGGGTGATGTCAAGGACGTGCTCTTGCTCGACGTGACCCCGCTCACCTTGTCCATCGAGACCATGGGCGGTGTCGCCACGGCGATGATCGAACGCAATACCACCATCCCGACGAAGAAATCCCAGACGTTCTCAACGGCTTCGGACAACCAGCCGGCGGTGGACATCGTCATCGTCCAAGGCGAACGCCCGATGGTGAAGGACAACAAGAAGCTCGGGACGTTCAAGCTCGACGGCATTATGCCCGCACCTCGCGGAGCTCCGCAGATCGAAGTCACCTTCGACATCGACGCCAACGGCATCCTCCACGTGTCCGCTTCAGATAAGGGCACGGGTAAGGAACAGAAAATCTCCATCACGGGTTCTTCAGGTCTCTCCAAGGAAGAAGTCGAAAAACTCCGCAAGGAAGCCGAACTCTACGCCGAAGACGATAAGAAGACCCGCGAGCTCGTCGAAGCCCGCAATCAGCTCGACGCCGTGGTCTTCCAGGGCGAAAAGCAAATCAAGGATAACGGTGATAAGTTCCCGGGCGACACGAAGGCGCAGGCTGAGGCCGCACTCAAGGAGGCGCAGGAGCTCCTAAAGAAGGAAGGCGCCACTGCCGAGGAATTCCAGAAAGCCCACGAGGCCCTGCTCAAGCCGTTGTCCGAAGCCGCTCAGGCAATTTACGCTGCTGCCGCCAAGGAAGGCGAACAGCCCAAGGCTGATGCTGGCGCGGGTGCAGGCGCGGCCGATGCTGGCGACGGTAAGAAGAAGTCCAAGGACGGCAAGGTGGTTGATGGTGACTTCGAAGTCGTCGACGACGGCAAGAAGTAAGCGCAGCGTAGTTGCGCAGGGATAGAGCCTGCACTAGGGATAGGCTGATAAATCAAAGGGCCGGAGTCACCTGACTCCGGCCCTTTTGTTTACGGGGCTTTGACCACGGCGTTGATGCCGTTGGGCGTCATCGCAGCGGATTGCTGCCAGGTCTTGCCGTCAGCAGAGAAGAACATTTTTCCTGGCCAGGAGCTAGCGATGAAGCGTTGCCCATCCGTCCAGACAATCCGCCCAGGCGCCCGAATCGTAGAGGGCTGCCAGGTTTTTCCATCCGTCGATGTGAGGGTGACCTTGCTGCCGCCGGCGAGGAACTGTTTACCCGTCCACTGAATCCAATCCAGTTTTTCGTCCACCGGGCGCTCCTGCTTCAGCCAGTCTTTGCCGTCGACGGAAGTCACGATAGCTCCGTTGCCCACGGCGACGAAGAGTTTGTTGCCGAAGGCTAGCGAACGCAGTTGGGGAAGGTCGGCCCGGAAGTCGACCTTGGTGCCGTCGGTTGTGCGCATGCACCAAAAGAATTCCTTCTTGGCGCCCGCTTCGCCCATGAAGACATAGACGCCGTTGCCATAGGCACCTTGGCGGAACCAGAGAGCCCAGCTTGGAATGCCTTCGGCTTTGGCCTGTCCGCCTTGGGTCCAATTAGTACCGTCATCGGAAAACCAAAGTGTGCGATCAGGGCCGCCGGCAATGAAACGCTTACCCGCATAGACGAGCGGGCTGACTCGGAAGGGGAGCTTCTTGACCTCGGTCCATTTGACGCCGTCCGGCGAAGTCAGGATGTGGCCCGCCTGGGTGTCGCGGCTCCAGCCGCCACCGCCGACGACCACGAACTTGCCCGCACCGTACGCCGCGCTGATCAGGTTGTTGCTATCATCTTTCCCATCGACGCCCCATTCCTCGGTAATCTCCCACTTCAGGCCATCGTGCGAAATCATGCGCCGACCACCATACCCAGCGGCCACCCAAGTCTCGATCGCGAAGGTCTGTAAGGCCGCTAGGCTGACGAGCAGCGCGAGTCGCATGCGTTAAGCGAGTTCGAAGCCTTTGATACTGCGAGCATTGCTGCTGCCGAATTTCTCGAGGCCGACGTCCATCCGGTGCGCAATTTGCACGAAAAGATTGGCGAAGCGGGCGTTGTCGTTGCCCTTGCCGCCGGCGACGACGTGTTTGCCGTGACGGAAACCGCCTCCTGCAAGGATGAGCGGGAGGTCGCGCGAGCTGTGTGAGCTGGCGTTGCCGAGATTACTTCCCGCCATGACAATCGTGTTGTCGAGTAGGGTGCCCCGGCCTTCCTGGACGCCCTTGAGGAGCCCGAGGAGTCGGCCGATTTCATTGAATTCCGCACGTTCGATGAGGCGGAGTTCTTCGATTTTGGTCTCGTCTTGGCCGTGGTGGGAGAGGTTGTGCCACTCGTGCGTGACCCCTTCAATTTTCGGGCTATTGCCGCCGCCCGCGCTGTAGGTGATGAAGCGGGTGGAGTCCGTCTGGAAAGTGAGGGCAATTAAGTCATGCATCAGGCGAGTCTTCGCGATGATGTCGTTGCGATCGGTGATGTCCGTGGGCGGCTTGACGTCGACTTTCGGCTTCGGGCGGGTCGCCCAGGCCGAAGATGAGAGTAGGCGGGCTTCGAGTTCGCGGACGCTGGTGAAGTACTGGTCGACCTTCTCTTTATCCCCCGGGCCAAGGTTGGCATTCATCTTCTTCGCTTCGCCGTTGAGGGTGTCGAGGATGCTGCGCCCACGTTGCAGGTCGCGGAGCTGGCGCTGGACCTCGGTGGGGCTGCCGTTGACGAACAGGAGCTGGAAGAGGCGCGAAGGCGTCGACTCGGCCGGAAGGTTGACGCCGTTCATCGTCCACGAGAGCGAGCCATTGGAGCCGGCCGAGAGCGCGAGGGAGGTAAAGCGTGTGTCCGGGCTGAGTTTCTGCACCAGCAATTGGTCGAGCGAGATGGTGTTGCGGAAACCGGGCAGGCCAGGGTGTTTCGCAGATGTCAGCCAGGTGAGTTCCGAGGTGTGACCGTCGGCGCCATTCTGTTCATCGTGCGAGATGCCGGAGAAGACGGTGACATCCTTGCGGTAGGCTTGGAGAGCTTCGAGGTAGAACGAGGGCACGTAGTCGGCGCCTTCTTCCTTCGGCACGAGCAGGGGGACGTGGAAGCCGAGGCTGTAATTCATCGCTAAGAAGCGGCGAGGCTGAGTCGTCGCGGCGCGCGTCTCCGCGGCGTTAGCGAAGCTGGGGACCATGGCCTCGAGCCAGGGCAGCGTGAGGAGCAAGCCAGTGTTACGTAGGAAGGCGCGCCGGTCGAGGCGTGTCTTGGTGGCGATGTGTGGGGCGTTCATTTGTTTAAAAAGATTTCGCTCTGGACGATGCCATGGATGAGGTCGCGCAGGCCATTGCCGTGCGTGAAGGTCTCATGGGTAATGCGTTCGAGTTCGGTGCGATCGGAGAAACCCATCGCCCGGCCGCTTCCGTAAGCAGCGAGCTTGCGGGCGAGGGCGAGGGTGAAGGTCTCGGGCTTCGCGAGCAGGACTTTTTGTTTGAACTCGCTGAGGTTGGTGAAGCTCTTGCCGTCGGCCGTGGTGCCCGAGGCATCCACGGGCGGCCCAACGCGCCATTGGACGCGTTTGATATCAGGGGGTGACTTGAACTGCTTGCCTAGGCTGCGGTAGTTCGTCTGCCAGCCACCCTCGACGTCGTAGTTCTCCAAGGCGAAGCCAGGCGGGTCAATCTTGGCGTGACAGCTGTTGCAGCTTTCGATGGTGCGGTGTTTCTCGAGGGATTGGCGCAAGGTGGTCGCTCCACGGATATCGGGTTCGACACCAGGGATGCCGGGCGGAGGCGGCGGCGGCGGGGTGCCAAGAATGCGATCGAGTACCCACGCACCGCGGACGACGGGTGACGTGTTGTTTCCGTTGGCAGAGACTTTCAGGATGCTGGCGTGCGTGAGAATACCACCGCGGTGGAATTCGGGCTTGAGCGCGACTTTACGAAACGCGACGCCCTCGACGCCGGGGATGCCGTAGTGCCGGGCGAGACGGTTATTTAAGATCGTCCAATCGGAATCCAGAAAGTTAGTCGTATTGAGATTCTTTGCCAGAATCTCGGCGAAGAAGCGGCGCGTCTCTTCCACCATGGCTGACTTCAATGCGTCGTCGAACTCGGGATAGAGTTGTTTATCTGGGGTCGTGAGCTCGATATTTCGCAGGGAGAGCCACTGGTCGGTGAAGTCGGAGACGAAGCGCAGGGAGCGGGGGTCGGCGATGAGCCGGTCGGTTTGGGCGCGGAGGGTGGCGGGTTTGAGCAGGGCGCCGCTTTCGGCATTCCGGCGCAGTTCGGCATCGGGAGCGGTGCCCCAGAGCATGTAGCTGAGGCGCGCAGCGACGGCCCAGGCGTCGAGGCGTCCGGATCGCTCATGGAAGTAGAGGTTCGCCGGCGAGCAGAGTACCGCGGTGTAGGCGGTCATCAGTGATTCCTCAAAAGAGGAGCCGCTCTTGAGTTCGCTTTCAAAAAGTTTGATATAGGGGTCAGCCTGGTCGGCGGCTGATTTTTCCCGTGAGACGCGGGCCATGAAACCTTTAATGAGTCGCGGGCCGTCCGCCGAAGGTTGGGTGCTCGTCGTTTCATACATCTGCTGGGTGCGCCGGCGTTCATATTTCATGCGCTTGGACGCCTCGGCCGTGGGCGCATTCGGTAGGTCTCCGAACATCAATTTATGTCCTTGGCCGGGCCATTGTGGTACGAGCGGTCCTTCGACGCGCATGGGTTTCAGGGCCAGTCCGGGGCCGGGATATTTTCCGGGCCCGGTTTTCTGATTGGTATTGTAGTCAAACTCGCGAAGGGAAGGGAAGAGTCGCACCTTGTCCCGGGCCTTGAGTTGCAACTCGAGTTTGATTTCCGAGCCATCGACGGAGAATTCCTGGGTGCTCAAGAATCGGGTCGGGGTACCTGAGCCGAATGCTCCGGTGAAGATCGTCGCCATGACTGGCTTGGTGTTCTGGAAGGAGCGGCCGCTCAAGGTTACGCGATACAGGCCTGGGACGGTTGCCTCGAAGTCCGCCATCACGGCCGGGTAGCCGCCTTCGCTGAAGACCACGACGCTGCCGTCATCAAGTTTATGCCAGCTTTTGCCGATATGTTGTGCATTGCGGCCATCGGCGAAGCCGATGGTGACATCGGTCTTTACGGGTGCGTCCCCCTTATTCATGGCGGCGTTTAAGGCCTGGCGAGCCGCATCCATCGTGCGCTGAAGGTGGACCGAGGAGAGGTCGAGCGCTTCGCCAACTTTATCAAAACCTTGGGCGCGACCATCCTCCGGCAATAAGGGGGTGAGCTCTTCGTTGACGCCAAGGAGATCATTCAGCGTTTGCTCGAACTCATTGCGATTCAGGCGACGAAGTACGGTCGCCTTGTTGGCTCGATCGACGATGGTGATGCCAGTCGCGAGGGTTTTGCTGAAGAGGGATTTTTCGAGCGGATCCGGCTTGGCTTTTTTCTTCGGTGGCATCTCGCCTTGGTCGACGCGGTCGAAGATGCGCACCCATTTGGCCATGGCTTCCGGCTGGCTGAGGTCGGCTCCGAGTTTGGTCAGGTCGAGTCCGCCTTTGTTGCTCTCGGCGTCATGGCAGTCATTGCAGTGCTTCTGTAGAAAGGGCTTCAGCTCTTTGGGTGGCTCGGCACAAAGGATGGTCACCCCGAGCAAAGCTGGGAGGAGGGAGCGGGGAAGGGCGAAACTTCGGCGCATCGGGGTCTCGGCAGACTAGGTCAGTCCTTCGGGTTGAACAGGATTTTATGGGTTTTATTGCCAACTCCGGGTGGCGTCTCGACTCAGCCCTTGCCCAGTCCCCCGGTTTCTTCATCAGATTCCGCCGTGAATACCTCTGAGCAGCTCTTCCAGCGCGCCCTCGCGATGATTCCTGGCGGCGTCAATTCCCCCGTCCGGGCCTTTCGCTCGGTTGGCGGTACGCCTTTTTTCACTAAATCGGCCAACGGTGCCCACCTGACGACGGCCGACGACCAAGAGCTGATTGATTTCGTCCTGACCTGGGGTCCGGCCATCCACGGCCATAACGACCCCGATATCCGTGCCGCGGTCCGGGAGGCCCTCGATCGCGGTACGAGTTTCGGTACCCCCAATCCGCTCGAGGTCGAGATGGCCGAGCTCCTCCTCGCCTGCGTCCCGGCCGTGAAGAAGGTCCGTATGACTAATAGCGGCACCGAAGCCACCATGTCCGCCATCCGCCTCGCCCGTGGCTACACGGGTCGCCATAAGATTATCAAGTTCTCCGGCTGCTACCACGGCCATGTCGACTCTCTACTCGTGAAGGCCGGCTCCGGCGCGCTCACGCAGGGCAACCCGGATTCCGCCGGCGTCACGCCCGGTACCGCGGCCGACACGCTCGTCGCGGAATATAATAACCTCCCGGCTCTCGCGGCACTCTTCGATGCCAATCAAGGCCAGATTGCTGGCCTCATCGTCGAGCCGTTTCCCGCCAATGTCGGGCTGATTCTGCCCGACGCGGGTTTCCTTGCTGGTCTCCGCGAGCTGTGCACCAAGCATGGCACGGTGCTCATCTTCGACGAAGTGATGACGGGCTTCCGTCTCTCGCTCGCGGGCACGCAGGGTCTGCATGACGTCGTCCCTGATTTGGTCTGCTTGGGCAAGATCATCGGTGGCGGCCTGCCGGTCGGCGCCTTCGGTGGTAAAGTCGAGATCATGGATAAGCTCGCTCCACTCGGCCCGGTCTACCAGGCCGGCACGCTCTCGGGCAACCCGCTCGCCATGGCCGCTGGTCTCGCCGCGGTCCGTAAGTTAAAATCCCAGAATCCTTACGCACGTCTCGATGTCCTCGGTCGGCGTGTGCGCGATATGTTGCTCGCCGCCGCCCAGGCCAAGGGCATCCCGCTACAGGTCCCGCAGGTCGGCTCGATGTTCTCACTCTTTTTCAATACCCAGAAGGTGCGCAACTACGACCAAGCCATCGCCTCCAACGGCGACCTCTACCGCAAGGTCTTCCGCTATGCGCTCGATCACGGCGTCTACCTCGCGCCTTCGCCTTACGAGACCGCGTTCTTGTCCACGGCCCATGAAGGCAAGGATATCGACAAGGCCTGCGAAATTCTCGATGCTGCGGTCCGCACTCTCTGATCATGCCTAAACTCGCTTTCATCGGTTCCGGACGCATGGCAGGCGCCATGGTGCAGGGGCTGCTTCGATCGGGTGCCTGCGCCCCGGCCGACATCACCGTCATCGGTGGTAACGATTCCACCGCCGTCGACCTGTCCAAGGCCACCGGGGTGCGGGTGGCCTTGACGCCCGCTGAACTCCTTGCCGGTGCCGACGCCATCGTACTGGCCTGCAAGCCGCAACAGTTCGCGGATCTCGATAAGTCCTACGCCACGCTCGCACAGGGCAAGCTCGTGCTCTCCATTCTCGCCGGTACGCGTCTGGCCACGATTGGCACCTTCTTCTCGTCCGCCCGTAACGTCGCCCGCGCCATGCCGAACACGCCAGGAGCGGTCGGTCAGGGCATCAGCGCACGTTGCTCCGCCACGCCTTTGGCCGCCGCGGATGCCAAGATTGTGGACGCCATTCTTTCGGGCCTCGGTCCGGTGCTCGAGTTTCCCGAATCCATGTTCGACGCCGTTACGGCCGTGTCTGGGAGTGGTCCCGGTTTTTTCTTCGAATACGTCGCCGCCTATGAACAGGCTTCGGTGGCGCTCGGCTTCACGCCCGAACAGGCGAAGCTCCTCGTTCGCCAGACTTTCAGCGGTTCGCTGGCACTGCTCGCGGCTACCGGCGAGACGCCGGAAAATCTCCGCATTCAGGTGACCTCTCCCGGTGGTACGACCAAGGCTGGCCTCGACGCCATGGAAGCGGGTAAGTTTCGCGACATCGTCGCCTCCGCCCTCATCGCCGCCAAGAAGCGCGGCGAAGAGCTCGGGAAGAAGTAAGAGCGTCCGCAGAAGCGGACGCAGGGCTAGGGTTAGGGCTAGATTGATGATGGCATCATCCGTCGACGTAGGTCCCAGCAATTCCAGACCGCGAGAAAAATGGGAAAGATCATCCCGAAACCGTAGAGCGGATACCAGAAGAACATGATCAGTGAATCATGGAGCCGGATACCCGTGAAGGCTTGGAAAGGGTTTTGGGTGCCGAGGTTCTGTGTGAAGCTCGCCAAGGCGTTTACCGTAAGCATGCAGGAGGCGAAGACCCAAGTTCCGACGAATAGAGCTACCATGCCGAACGGAGCAAGCATCCACCCTTTCGCTCGCGCGAGCTGTCGCCCGAGAAGCTTCGTTACCAAGATGCCCGTGGGGATGCTGCTCAGGAGGTAGTAAGGTGTCACCCGCCATAATTCCCGCCCGACGGAGTGCATGATGATCGCCAAGATACCGATCGCGACCCATCCCCAGAGGAAGCCGTAGATAGCCCCGAGTCGGTAAAGGTTCGGAGGCTGTTTTGCTTGCGCTATGGGAGTCTGGATTAAGTCCACGTAGGCTATTTTATACTTTGGCGAATGCCTGCCAGAGATTTAAACGGCTATTCGTGGTTAGCGTAAAAACTGATGAAGCACATCAGGGGTCTGAGAAGTGTCTGGCCCTTATAGCCTTAAGTGCTGCCTTGCCCTGTTACTTACCGGGCCTGAATCGTGAAGGGTGGTTTATCGAACGTGGACCCGTCGCCAGTGACGCGTGGATCCTCGGCTTTCACGAGGGTGTCCATGAGCTGAGACTTCAGCCGCTTGGTGATTTCGGCGTAGGCGGGGTCGGCCGCGACGTTCTTCATCTGGTCGTGATCCTTGGCGAGGTCGTAGAGTTCTTCCGCCGGACGTTTCGCAAAGGCGTAATCGTAATTCCACTTGTATTGCGCGTTATCGAATTGGTTCACAATCCATGCCTTCGTCGGGCTCGCATCCATGTCAGCGAAGGTGGCGAAGGTTACTTTTTCAATCTCCTCCAGCTTCGGCATGTCCGCCCGGTTGGTGAAATTGGGTGAGCCCATTGGCCACCTTTCGGGTGCGAAATTACGGATATAGAGAAAATCCTTAGTGCGTAGCGCCCGGTGCGGGTAAGGCAGATTGCCTTCGCGGGCGATACCGACGTGACGTTCACGGCCGGTCACCACCCAGGTGCGGGTCGGGTCGATCTGGCCGGCTTGTTCCGACTTCAGGAGTGGCAGGATGCTGCGTCCAGTCATGACGGCAGGGGTCGCGACGTGGCCAATGTCCAAGAACGTCGGAGCTAAATCCATGAGGTTCACGAAATCATCGATGACGCGACCAGCTTTCACGCCGGGGCCGCGGACGATCAGGGCGACGTTGGTGCCATGGTCGTAGAGGTTACACTTACCGGCAGGTACGCCCGGCATGCCGTGGTCGCCGCTGATGATGAGGATAGTGTTATCAAATTGTCCGCGGGCTTTGAGTTCGGCGATGATTTCGCCGACGCCAGCATCCCAAGCCTGGATTTCGCCCATATAGTCGGCCACGTCATCCCGGATTTCGGGAACATCAGGGAGGAATGCGGGGAGCTTTCCTTTGAGGTCATCTGGGTTAATCTTCCAGAGGTTCGCTCCGGAGTGTTTTTCAAAACTCCGGTGGGTGAGGGTGGGGCCGAACCAAAAGCAGAACGGCTTGCCGCTTTTATTGGCATCAAGAAAAGAGGTGAAATTAGCACGTACTTGGCCGAGGAGCTTGGCCTTAGCGGCTTCAAACGTGCTACCATCCTTGACCATGAGGGTGGCGTTGGAGGAAAAGCGGTTATAGGTGCGCCCTGCTTTTTCGAAAGCGTTCTTCTGTCCGCCGTAGGGGGCGTCGGCGGGCGAACCAGGGCTCCATACTTTATACATCTTGCCGATGTGGTAGCCGGCATCTTGGAGCATGAGCGGATAAGTCGGGATAGCGCTATTCCACCGTGCGCCGCTGAGGATTGCTCCCATGTGCGTACGAAAGAAGTATTGTCCCGAGAGTAAGGAACTCCGGCAAGGTGTGCAGCTCGGGGCGGTGACGAAAGCGTTGCGGAAGATGGCACCTTCGCCGGCCATGCGGTCGATATTGGGCGTCTTGATGATCTGGTTGAGGCTTGGACGGCCGCCATCGACCTTGTCTAGGCAGCCGGCATAGCGACCCCAGTCATCCGCAAAACAGAAGACAATATTGGGGCGTTCGGCGTCAGCGGCGCTACCGATGGTCGCCATGAAGCAACCGAGGACTGCGAGGAGGGTTTTCATTTGAGGGGTTCTTTCTCGTAATCGCTCTTAATCACCCAGCCGGCATCCAGCAGCTCGCCGCGCATGTAGCGTTCGTAGAAATGGTTCTTTTTGAAATCTGCTGACGGGTGGGCTTCGTATTCAGCCCCGCGCCCGATGGCCCGCAGGTCGCCTTGGGCTTTGAGCTCCGCCCACATCTGCGTACGGAGTGCCGCAACTTCGGTGGCGCGCTTGGTCGCCAGGTTCGCGACGCAATCGCGATCGGCGGCGAGGTCGAAGAGCTCTTGGCCAGCTCGCATGCCGAAACAAAGGCTCCAGAACGGGTCGCTGCCTTTATCGCGGCGTGCTTGCAGGATAAAAGTCTTGGTGGGGCTGGCATCCGTGTCGAGGTAGCCGGTCTCGGGATTGCAGGCCGGCCAACGGGATGGTTCGCAGTTCTCTAAGTAGGCGAGGCCGTCTTTGACGATACCACGAATCGGGTACCCAACGTCACCTGGCCGGCCGAGGTCGTTGCGTTCGCGTCCGATGAGAGTGTGGTCGCGTGCGGGATTGCTCCGGCCATCAATCCCACTCCGGAAGATGTCGGTGAGGCTACGCCCAGATGTGGGGGCGAGGCCGTGGTTAGGCCACTTAACTCCGGCGACTTCCAGGAAGGTGGGAGCGAAGTCGGCGAAGCTGATATAGTCGCTGACCTTGCGTCCTGGATTCTTGATGCCAGCTGGCCAGCGAGCGGCCATGGGTAAGTGATTAGCGTCTTCGTAGGTGCTGCCTTTGACCCGCGGGAAGGGCATGCCGTTATCGCTGGTAACGATGATGAGCGTGCGGTCGAGTTCACCGCGTTTTTCGAGGTCGTCTAGGATGAGTCCGAGGTGACGGTCGCAGTGTTCGACCTCAAGGGCGTAGTCGAGCATGTCGCCGCGAATCACCGCGTTATCTGGCCAATAGGCGGGAACGTGATCCACATCGGACAGTTTCTTGCCGAGGCGCAGTCCGCTGCCTTGTTCGTATTCCCGGTGCGGTTCGTGGAAGCCTAGCCAGAAGAACCAAGGCTGGTCTGGCTTAGACTGCTCGAGGAAGTCGTGGAAGTTCGCCGCGTAATCGGTCTTGGCCATGCCCGTAGCGGGCGGCGTGGCCAGTCGGCGATTGAAAAGTTTTCCGTCCATGCGGCGTTTGCTGCCGTCGGCTTTGAGCGAAAGCCCCGGGGCCCACACCTTGCCACAACTGGCGTAGGTGTAGCCATTGCGCTCGAGCACGTCTGGGAAAATTTCATGCTCGGGCGGGAAGACGCACTGATGGTTCGCCGCCGCACCGAGTAGCCAAGGGTGGCGGCCCGTGAGAATCGCGGAACGCGATGGCGTGCACTTGGCCGTGGGGGTGTAGGCATTGAGGAACAATAGCCCTTCCTTGGCGACGCGATCAAAGTTCGGGGTCTTCACCCATGGGCAGCCGTAAGCGCTGGCGTGGCCGTGGCCCCAGTCATCGGCGATGACGAAGAGGACGTTGGTAGGTTTCTGCTCGGCACCGGTGAGGCTGGCGAAGGTGGCCCACAGGGCGGCGAGGAGGTATACGGAGCGCATGGCAGCTGTGTGGGGTATGTCTAGGTCGGTCTGCGACGACCTGCAATGGTCGAGAAGCACGGCCAATAAAAAGGCCGGGCGACTTTCGTCGTCCGGCCTTTTCGGTGCGGTGGTTCGGCTTATTTTTTCGCTTCAGCGTCGACCTTCTTGGCCGGAGCCTTCTTGGCGGGAGGCTTAGGGCTGAGGTCGCGGAGCTTCACGTTCTTGAACCAAACTTCGTCGCCGTGTTCCTGCAGGAGGATGTGTCCGTCGGCCCACTCGCCGAAGTTCTTGCCGTACTTAGGATCGGCATACTTTGACTTACCGACGAGGTCGCGGAATTCCTGGGTCGAGCGGTCGTAAGCGAGTACCAGTCGGCCGTTGAGCCAGTGTTCGACCTTGGAGCCCTTAGTGATCACGTAGGCGTTGTTCCACTGGCCGATGGCATTTGGACGCTTGTTCTGAGCGGTGATCAGGTCGTAGAGCGAACCGACGGTGCGATTGCCATCGCGACCGAGTTTGGCGTCCGGGTGGACGGCATCATCCAGCATTTGGAATTCCAGGCCGAAGGCGGAGCCCGCACCCTGGTTGAGATCGGGTTGCACGTAGTATTTTAGGCCGCTGTTCGCGCCTTTGGTGAGTTTGAAATCGACGGAGACTTCGAACTGCTTGTAACGGGCGGTGGTGATGATGTCCCCTGCGGCGGCGGATTCCTTTCCGCCCGAAGCGGCGGTGTGGAGCTGGCCTTTCTCAATCGTCCAGCCTTCCTTGGGGAAGTCCGGTCCCTTGGCGGAGCGCCAGCCTTTGTTGCTCCGTCCGTCGAAGAGTAGCTTCCAGCCGTCGGCCTTCTCAGAGTCAGTGAGGGTGTTGTCCGGGATCTTCGTGAGCGCGATGCTGCGGAACTTGACGTCGGCTCCCTCCATCGTGATGTCTTTGCCGATGCCGTGCACCTGGAAGGCGATGAAGCCGGTCGCATAGCCGTCGTCCCGAAGGTCAACACGCTGTTCGCCATTGAGCCACATGCGGATGCGACTGCCATTGGCTTCGATTTTCACTTTATTCCAGTCGCTGACCTTGGTGAGTTTGCGACCTTGGACAGAGAAGGCGAGGGCTTCAGGGGTTTCCGCACGAGGCGAGAGCCAGCCGCGGCGACCTTCTTCGTAGAGTCCAGCGGTCCATTGGCGGGCGGCGCCATCGGCCTTATTCAGGTTCTTCGGGTTGGTGTCGATTTCAGCTTGGTAGCCGTGGACGCGTCCCGCAGGGATCTTGATCATCTTGCCAGTCGCGTAGTCTTTATAATTCAGATCTTTGGCTTCGGCGTGACTGCGAATCTGCACGCCGGAATTGAGGCGAGGGTCATCGAGGAATTCGTATTCCAGAACGAAGTTCGCGTAGTTTTTGTCGGTGGCCAGGAAGGAATTCGGGGTGTTGGCGACAGCGGTGCCGACGAGGTAGCCTTCGGGGCTGACGGAGTATTTGGCTTCGCCTCCCTTGGGGACGAGGCCGGTCAGGTCCTTGCCGTTGAAGATTTCAACCTTGTTGGGATTGCCTTTCGGGGCGCCGGGGGCGGCGGCGGTTTTGGGGGAGGTGTCATCGCTGGCGCAACCGGCGATAAATAGGGCGGCGGCAGCTGCGAGGCTCAGGGTGAGTAGGGTCTTTTTCATGGGGGGGATTTGGTTTAGAGATGAAAAAGCGGAGCGGCCATGCGACCGCTCCGCTTCGTCGGGGGAGCTTAGAACGAGGTCGGGACTTTGAACCCTGCACGACCTTCGCGCTTGGCGATGAGGTCGCGGTTGGCGGCCTCGGCGTTGGCGCCCGTGAAGAGCTCGGTCTTGGTGTCCACGGTGAGCGGGGCGCCCAGGGTGGCCTTGGTTTCATCAAGGTTCACGCCGTTACGACCGAGGTGCTCGGCCATGCGACCGAAGGCTTCGGCTAAACCGGAGCTCGCTTTGATGGCTTCCTTGATTTCGCCAGCGCTCTTCTTGCTGCCGACGCGGAACGAGATGTTGGCGGAGTGAACTAGCGCAGTGGAGAGATGACACTCGCGGACTGGGGCATTGATGCCTTCAGCCGAACCCTTGCGGATGCACGCAACCCAGTTGGCATGGTGGCCAGAGGCGCCGCCGGTCAGGTCAACCTTGTCCACGGTCTTGCCGTAAGACATCACGAACTTGCCGCCTTCGTAAACTTGGGCGGAGTTGTAGTCAGGGACAACGATGGTGGCGTTCTCGCACTCAACGATGATGCCGATGTCTGGAGACTTGGCCGACTTCTCGCCTTTGTTGGCTTCCGAGAACTTGCCGAACTTGTTCATCGGGCCGTCCATCTTGCCGTCCATGGAGAGACCGTAGACCTCGGTGATGAGAGGTGCGGCGGCGTAGTTATGGATCGAGATGAAGGTGTTCGGGGTCTCGGCGCAATCGGTGTAGCCGAAGCGGCCGCCGACGGAGACGACTTCCGGGGCGACTTCATGGGTGCCGAGGAACCAGCGGGCGATATCGATTTCGTGAATCGCCTGATTGCAAAGGTCGCCGCCGCCGTAGTTCCAGAACCAGTGCCAATCGTAGTGCACCGGGCCGTTATTCGCGGCTTCGTTCACCTTGTCGGACTCATGGCCGCGGATGGATTCCTGAATGTCGGCCGGGCCGTGCCAGAGGTCGAAATCGATATTGGCCGGGATGTCGCTCTTCTTGGCGGGGCCAATGGATTTGCGGCGCTTGTAGCAGATGGCGCGTGCAACTTTTACTTTACCATACTTGCCAGCGTGGACGTCCTTGATCGCCGCGCGGATGCCAGCGCCAGAACGGCTCTGGGTGCCAGCCTGGACGATTTGCTTGGAGAAGTGGTTCGCGGCAGCGACGAGCTGCTGGCCTTCGAAAATATTATGCGAGAGGGGCTTTTCGACGTAGAGGTGCTTGCCGGCCTGAAGCGACCAGATGCCCTGGATGGAGTGGTGATGGTTTGGCGAAGCGATGGAGACGGCGTCGATATCCTTATCTTCAAGCATCTTGCGGATGTCGGTGTAGCCCTTGGCTCCAGGGATGTCCTTGAGGCCTTTAGCGACGACCTTGGAGTCGACGTCGCAAAGGGCGACGATACGCACGCCCTTGATCTTCTGAAGCTCTTTGATGTGCTCCTGGCCTCGGCTACGGAAGCCGACGACGGCGACGCGGAGGTCACCGTTGGCGCCCGCGGACTGGGCATAGGTCTGGGCGCTGAGTCCGGCCACGGCGGCAGCCAAGGCAGAGTTCTTGATGAACGTACGACGATTGAGTTGGGACATAGATTGGACTGGGGGTAGAGCCCGAGCATAAGGAGATGCCGTCTGAGTCGAGATTGTTCCAAGCGAACGGGCCGCCCGAAGCCGGAAGGGGGGCGGCCGTTTCGCAGGGATAGGGGCAGGGGTGGGGGCAGGGGTGGAATAGTTACCTAATAACCTAATTATCAGTTATTTAGATTTATGCTTTGATTGCCTATTCCTACCCCTTCCCCTGCCCCTACCCATTGCAGCTACCTACTTAACCGTCCGCAGGTATTCCCGGATGGCGTCGAACTGCTGGGCGCCCTTGCCGTCAAATTGGTCCGTCAATTGGGTCATGCCTTCGGGGTCGGCGTATTTCGGCATCTTGGTGTCGGGGTCGATCCGGATGGGGGCCATGACCCAGCGGTGGAAGTAGCCCTTGCGGACGCGTTCAATCGTTTGGACGAAATTAATAGCGGGAGCTTCAAAGACGGCGGTGGCGGCTTGATCGCCCACGGCGTGACAAGTGATGCAGTTGAAGCCTCCGTCAGCCCCGAGTAGTTTCCCGCCGATGGCGGCTTTCTCGGTGTCAGGCGAGGGTTCGGCCGCTTCTTTTTGCGGGAGGCCGTGTTGATGGTTGAGGCCGAGGGCGATGCCTCCCGCTGCGTGTGGCGCAAAGCCGGGCATGCGGCCGATCAGCCAGGTGCGCGGTTTGTACTCAATTTTGCCAGCGATGAATTTGGCCATCCACTCGTGCTGGAGTTTTTCGCCGAGCCAGGTGAGCGGCGGGATGGGAGCGTCCGGTACCGCTTCGCCTTCGGTGTGCTCTTTCGGGGGCAGGACGTCGCGCAGCTTCTTGGCTTCGCCGTCGACCTTACTCCACGCGCTGACATTGCCGTCGCGGGCATGGCAGGCCACGCAGTTGAGGTTCTTGATTTGGCGTTCAGCGAACTCGGCCGGGGTGTCTTGTTTGAGCGAGGCAAGGTCGGTGCCTAGGAAGGCCTTGAGGGCACTCCGCTGTTCGGCGTTGAAGGCGAAGTCGGGGGCGGTACCACGGGCGGCTGCATTATCCCCGAGGCAGCCTTGGTCGCTGGCTTTCATGACTTTAGCCAATGGTGGCTGGGTCGTTGCGGGCATGCCGGCGTGGCAATTCAGGCAGCCGGCACTGACGAGGAGCGCCGCCCCGCGGCCGACGTCGCCCTGCAGGGGCTGGCGTTTAATCATCCATCCGTTGGCCAATAGGTAGGTCGCCAACTGGGCGGCTTCTTCATCACTTAAGCGGAAGTGTGGCATCCGGGTGGCGGGGTAGGCCTTCGCCGGGTCTTTGAGAAATTCGATGAGGGCGCTGGCGTGCCATTTGTCACGGACATGGCCCAGTGGGATGCGATCAAGCGCGTCGACCCCGGTGGCGTCGGGGCGCTGGTGGCAAGCGATGCATCCAAGATTGGCGAAGAGGCCGCCGCCGATGGGCGTGAGTTTCGGGTCCAGCGGTTTCTCGGTCACCGGTGTGGCCCCCTGCGTGAGCATGGCCGCGATGTCCGCCGCCTTCTGCTTGGCGCCTGCCCCGTTGAAAAGCTTCGGCATCAGCGTGTGCGGGCGTATGGCGCGTGGGTTGTCGATCCAATCCGCAAGGAAGGCTTGTTTGTATTTCGTGCCTAAGTCCGCGATGAGTGGAGCGTTGTGTCCGAGTTCGGGCATGCCGCTTTCCTTGGCCGGAATGAGTGCGGCATCGGTATGGCAAGAGGCACAATTTAATTGGGCGAAGAGCAGGCGTCCTTCGCGACGTTGCGTTGCCGCCCCAAGTTCAGGGCTGGCCGCGTGCGTGAACATGGTGGGTGGTAGCGGCTCGAGCGGGAAATCTTTCGACGACCAATTGACCCGCACAAAGGTATCGCCCTTGTCGGCGCTGCTGATTTCCGCGATGAGATGATTGGCGCCCTTGTTTAACTGAATGGGTTTCAAGCCTGGCCCTTCGGCTAACGCTTGTCCGTTGAGTGTGAGTTTAAACTTACCGGAAGACTCAATCCCGAGTTTGAAACTGCCGCGGATGGGCGACTGGATGTCGCCTTCCCATTTCACGTTGAAAGGGCCGCGGGCAAGGAACGGTGTCGGTGCCTGCTCAGCTGGCACGTAGAGAGCGAGGAGGCGATCGACGCGCACATCAGCTTTGCCAGCGGTTGTGAAAGTGACGGCAAGGCCGGGGGCGTCCTCGGCAGCAAGGTTGAGCGCAAGTGACGCGGCGAACAGTTGAAAGAGGCGGCGGAAGGACATGGGGCGACTTCAGTCTATTGGGTGGATATTCCGTGAGGCAGGCAAGCATCCAACAAAAAGGCCCGGCAGATGCCGGGCCTTTGTCTAGGGCTTTCGCCTTACTTACTTGGCGAAGCTGCGGTAATCCTGACCTTCTTTTTCCGGCACCACGTTGATGGTGCTGCCGATGTCGTCTGGGACGCGTGTGCCGTCGACGGCCTTCACGTTCATCTTGATGCGCATCTGCATCACGGGCACGAGGCCCGGGACTTCAAGGAACACCGACTTGCCGTCATCCGACAACTTCACGGACTTAATGGCGACGGTGTCATCACCTTTTTGATCAGGATTGCTGACCTTGTACTCGGCGGAGCCGTATTCACCGGTCCAGCGATAGTTGTACTGGCTGATGGACCAGTTCTGCAGGTCGGCGGCGGTCTTCTTGTCGAGGGCGCCCGTGAAGCCGATGGTGATACCTTGTGTCGAGACGTGCAGCGACTCCTGCATGGTCACGGACTTGCCGGTGTAGCGCACGCGCTGGATGGCACCATCCTTGACGCCATTGGTCTGCCAGCCTTTGAGGCCGGCGACATAGAGCTGGCCGTCAATCGGGCTGAAGCGGGCGCGCATCAGGCCGGTGGCGAACTTGAGGGGGAACTTCACGACGCCGCCCTGGGCGACGTCACCGACGCGTTCCTGCAAGACTGCGAAGAGCGAAGACTTGCCGTAGGAGAGGTAGAGCATGCGGCCTTCGAAAGGACCCCACTTGCCCTTGTTGGCGGGTACCCAGATTTGTGAACCATTGGAGTTGTCCACGTCGTAAGGCACCCAGCAGAGGTGGGGGCTATATTTGGTGGGCGGGGTGTTCTGGTGCGAGAGGTCGGGGACTTCGATGAAGTCGCCAGGCTTGGAGTAGTGGATGTAGTCCACGGGTACCCAAGTGCCTTGGTTGTCGCCGTTCGAGATTTCATCGTTAGGTCCGACGCACATGCCGTTCGGAGCGCGGATGCCAGTGGCGTGAACTTCGAATTTCTTACCGTCGGCGGATACCTTGAAGATACAACCGTGGTGGTTGCTGAGAGGGCCCCATCCGCGGCCTCCTGGGTTCACGGGTCCGCCCTTGAGGAAGTAGAAGTTGCCTTGGGAGTCCGTCTGCAGGTCGAACGTGAACTCGTGGAAGTTCGAGGTGACCTGGACGTCGTTATTGAAGTTTTCGTAGAAGTCGGCTTCGCCGTCGTTATTGAAGTCGTGCAACAGGGTGATCTGGTCGCGTCCGAGGACGTAGATCTGCTCGTTGACAATCTTCAGGCCGAGGCCGTGGAAGATGCCGGTGGCGAAACGGTGCCAAGTAATCTTGCCGAGCTTTTCATCGGAGAACTTGCCGATCCACACGTCGCCGCTCCAGGTGGCGAAGGCGATGCGGCCATCCTTGAAGAAGTCGATCGCGCCGACGCGAATCCATGAGTTGTAGGGGTTGTCTGAAGGGACGGTGACATTGTCCACGACGTACGGGGAATTAAGAATCTCCGCGAGTTTGTCCTTGAGCGCCTGCTTCTGGCCGGCGTCGTTTTCGCTTTCAATCTGAGCCTTCACCTTGTCGGCCTGCTTGTCCTGGTCGATGTCCCCGAGGACGCCTTCGGTCACGACATCCTTAGTCCAGTGAGCGGCCCCGCCCTTGGTGAAGGTGCGTAGGTCAGCCGCAACGGCGGTCTGGGCGGTGATCTTGCGGAGCACGTCGCCGGAGTTGATGTTGCCGTGCGCAAAGGAGACCTTGAAGGAGGTGCCGGCGGCGACCTTGGCGAGCTTCAGGGAGAGGAAGTTTCCGTTGACGCTGAGGGCCGAACCAGCGGGTAGTCCGTTGACGGTCACGGTCGTGAGCTCATCGGCGGGCTTCACCAGTGTCGGGGCATTCTTGGCGACTTTGGCGTCGGTCTTCTTGGCCGGCTTCTTGGCGTCGGCGGTCGGCATCGGCAGTTCCATGCGCACGATGGCGTTGGCGCTGTCGGCGAGGTCAGCCTTGCCGCCGTAAGGGAGATCCATGAGGCGGACGGAGGAGTCGAGTTCACCCTTCACGACGGTGAAGGAGCGGCTGAGGACGACGTTGGTACCGATGGTTTCCATTTCGGCGCTTTCGAGAATCTCGGCCTTGCCCACGCTGTAGGCGAAGACGACGCGGTCGCCATGCAGGTATAGGCCCTGATATTTCGCGTGTTCGCGAGGCAGGGGGCCGAGCGCAATGGTGGCGGCATTAGGGCCAACGGGCAGGGTGCGCGTTTCGGCGAAGGAGCCATTGAAGCTCCAGCCAGGGCCGGGGTTGGTTTCGAAGAAGACTTTGGCACCAGCAGCCGGGCTGGGGTTCGGGCCGTGACCACCATCAAAGGCGACGCCCTTGAATTTCATCCAGCCACCGGTCCAGCCGCCAGCACCACGGAGGGTCTCGGTATCGAAGGCGTAGCCGGCGTCGCGGCTGCCAAGGTTGACCATGACTGCCTTATTGGCGGCACAGCCTCGCTGTTTGAAGGGGCTTTCGCCCTGGGTGTTATCGATGGAGGCGGCCAGGAAACGGCCGTAATCCATGGCTTCCCACTTAGGGAGGGGCTTGGCGTCGGGCTTCTTAGCCTCGTCGGCGGCGAAGGCCGGGCTAGCCACAAGGGCGAGCAGCAGGCTGATGCGTGTCAGGGTATTCATGTGATTGGAAAGGGGTAGGCTTAAGGGGGTAGGGGAGTCAGAATTGATGAACCCGCCCCCCGCTGTCCATCGTATTGGAGCGATACGAGGGGAGGAGGTTCCATCTGAAGAGTAAAGATAGTCGAAGGGTATCAGGTTCAGGGGCAGTGCGACACGGGGGATGTGAGCGTAATCCGCCGAATAAGGGGTTTGTCTGGCCTTGCTGGCGGGTAGGGCTGGGGGTTTTCTGGAGGTCTACCCCCTCTCATATGAGCCGTCATTTTCTCCCCTTAGTCGTCTTGGTTGGTGCCGGCTTTTTTCAGGGGGTCGCCGCCGCGTCGCCTGCCACGGAGGGTTCGTTGGTCTTCAATGCGACCACGCCCACCAACGATCTTAAGGGTGCCCTGTCGGCTCAGGTGCTCTTCGCTCAAAGCCAGGTCATCCCGGCCCACGTGCGTGAAGGGGATCGCCAGCCTCACCTGATTGGCTTGCGCAAGGCCTTGCTGATGGTGCGACCGCTTCGTGCGGAGGCCGCGCCGATGTCGGTCACGGTGCTGGCGGCCCAAGGCAAGGTGCTGGGGACGTTGCTCTTGAATCCGCCGAAGCTGCTGCCGAAGACTGCGTACTTCGTGGAAGGCACGCCAGACGCTGGCATTGATTTCTCGGTAAAAAATGGTTCGACCGGCACGGTCGCGGGCGCGGCGGAAATCCAAAAACTCGGCGAAGCCAGTGGCGCAGGCCTGCAAGCGTGGTTGCGACGATTCCCCATCGTCCAGGTCGAGACGGCCGATGGCCAGTGGGTGCGCGATATCTATTTTCCCTCGGGCAAGGGCTTCGACGGTAAGGTTGTGCGCGTGAATGCCAACGCCGGCTACGCTTCCGCAATCCATTACGGCGCCCGGCAAGTGAGCCTCAGTCGCGGCCAGAGCATGCTGTTTAAGTGCGCCAACGGTCAGTGGTTTCGCGAGGGCGAACTGGATAACAACGCCCTCCGTTATGCGTCTGACGCTTGGAGCGTCGTGCTGCCAGCAGAGTGGATTCAGCCCGGCCTGAGCCTACGCTTTCAGCAAGGCACCTCCGTTGGTGAACTTACTTCCGTCGAGGTCGGCGCACCGACGCAATTACTCATTCATACAATCGACTTGGGTTTCCTGACGACGCCCCGCGGCGCCTTCGGGTTCGCCAAGGATCCGGAAGCGCATCGGGAATACTTCCAGACGGTGCCAGTCAGTCGCTTCATTGTGACCCAGTACGCTCCCCTCTCCTTGTCAGAAGTGATGCTGCCTACGGGGGTGCTTCTGAAGGAAGTCGATCCGAGTAAGGGCGGATGGCACGAGGGCGCGATGCGCCAGCACATTGGCAAAGAGCTGATCTCGCACGGCATCGATAATGCCAATTACGGTTTTCACAGTACCGCCGGCCAGGGTGAGAAGAGTCACCCTTACCTGGCGGCCCAACTCGCGGCCCACAACAGCCGCGGGGTATATTCCAACGGCGTGCAGGTTCACGGCGGTTCGGGCGGCAACGGTATGGTGACGTTGGACGATTCGCTCGGCAACGAGTTCAGCCATGAGGTCGGTCATAACTACGGCCTCGGCCATTATGTGGACGGCTTTAAGGGCTCCGTGCACCGCAGTGCCGATCAAATCAACTCCACTTGGGGTTGGGACGCCGACAAGAATCGCTTCATCCCGAACTTCTCGCCGGTCCGCACGGGCAAGGATGCGACGCTCGAAGGTAAGTCGCAGGCGCCTTTCGATGGTCGTACCTACGGCTTCGATGCGATGGCGGGCGGTAGCCCGTTCTCTGCTTTTAATCGCTTCACGCTCTATACGCCCAATACGTCGGCAATCATCCAGGAATTCCTCGAAGGCAAGGCGGTCTTCGATGCGCGCTCGCCCACCGGGTTTATGAAATGGAACGAGAAGACGTCGCGCATGGAGTCCCACGCCTATCGCATCGAGACGATCCATGAAGTTGTCGCGCCGATCAAGGGTCTGAGCGAAGAGAGTCTCGCCAAGCTTCTCGCGGAGAATGACCGTGTCGTGGTTGCGATGGGCGATGGAAACTGGACCAAGGAGATTCCGCTACCGCGCGCCTCTTCCGCCAATCAAGGTCGCGTGGTGTTCGTCGCGCACAGTGCTGGATATGACTCGGTATTACTGATCAACGGAGCGCAGGTGAAGGTCTCCCGGGGTTTCGAGAAGACCTTCTTTTCAGACGGAAAACGCTGGAAGGATGGCCCCGGTGTCGGTAATTCCCGTGAACGTAAGCCGGTGCAGTTCGGCGTTCCGGTCGTGACGCTCGTTGGATATTACGACCCATCTCAGCAGCTGCAGAGCTATGTCTACCCAGCCCTGCACGGCGCCTTCGGATACTGCTACGCGGACGACTCGGCGCAGTTAAAGCCCGATGATTTCCAGCTGGTGGTCGAAACGAAGGCCGGCCTCCTCCGGTTCCGCCTGGAGGGCCGTCGCCTTGATCCGGCTTGCATGAACAAGTTCCACGTCAACATCCCCGAGGCCAGTCAGCCCCGCAACTTCGCTGTCGTCTGCGGCGGCAAAGTCCTGGATAAGCGTGCCATCACGCCGATCGCTGAGAAACTCGCCGTGACCGTGAATGGCTTCACGCCGCCCGCTAAGTAGGCCGCCGCGGGCAAGGTTTCAGCGGATAGCGGTTGGCGGTTAGGGATGCCGACCAGCCAGAGGCCAACAAGCGGTCGCTTAATTGCCTCCCCGCTGGTTGCTGGCTTTCTCTGGTCCTCCGGGCCTCATTTCCTCTTTGTGACTTCGCCTTCCAGCACCCCGGCAGGTGTTCGTCGAGTACGCCGACGGCCTGTAGGGTGGCCTGGATGATCGTCGGGCCGACAAATTTCATCCCGCGCTTTTTAAGTTCCTTGGAAATCTTGTCGGCCAAAGGCGAAGTGGCCGCGGGCTGGCGGGAGCGACGTACGAGCGGCTGGCCGTCGACATGCGACCAGAGCCAATTCGCAAAACTGCCGTACTCTTTCTGCAGGATCATAAATGCCTGAGCATTGAGTGCGGCGGATGCGAGTTTGCCGCGATGGCGAATCAGTCCGGCATTCTGCATCATTAAGTCGACTTTTCGGTCATCATATTTCGCGACCTTCCGGAAGTCGAAGTTCGCGAAGGCTTGCCGGTAGTGTTCGCGCTTCTTCAGGACGGTAATCCAGGAGAGTCCCGCTTGGGCGCCTTCGAGTATCAGTTGCTCAAAGAGCAGTCGGTCATCGTGCACGGGCACGCCCCATTCGTCATCATGATAGGCGATGTAAAGCGGATCGTCGCCGCACCAAAAACAGCGAGCCTTTGGCTTGGCCACGTCAGCTCTTGGTCGAGAGCCCGCGAATCCAGGCAATCCAGCCAGCGGGCAGGCCACGAGCGAGCGCACCACGTAAGATCTTCTCGTGGTAGAGCTTCGAGGGCAGGTGCGGGCCGGTGGGATCTACGACTTTATAGGCCTGGCAATCCAGCGGGCAGTCTTCGAGCCCGGCTTCGAGCACGGTCAACTTGATCCGCTTATAGGGGGTGCCTTCCGCGTCATCCATGCGGGTCCAATCGGAAGCAGTCATTTCATAGACCGCGCCCCAGACGCCCGGTGAGTCTGTGTCTTCCACGATGTCCGCCGCGCCGCCACCCCAGGTGGTGCTCGGATGCGTGAAAGCGAGGCGATGCTTGGGCAGGAAGGCCTTGCTGCGGTATTGTGAGCCGGGGCAACGGCGTTCCATCTGGGTTGAGTCCAGATTGGAGCCGTAGGCGAAGTAGTACCTGCTCATGCGAAGGGATAGGGACTTTGCCCATCTCGGCCGGAGATGCAATCAAGGATGGCCGCCGCAGGGCGGCCGAGGGGTGGGGCGTGGGTTCGCCGCGCCCTCCCCTTTATCCGCCCAGCGGCGGATTGCTTCTCAGCATGCCAGCAGTCCCCCTTGCGCCCGCTTGGCGCCTGTTTCGCAGCCGTTCACCAGACCAGTTGACCCCTACAAATTCTTCAGAATTTGCGCGTCAGTCCCACGTAGGCGGAACGGGGCTGGGCACCATAGCCGAGGGCGGCCGGCGGGGCGGTCTCCCCGAAGAGGTTCTCCACGCGCAGGGAAATCTCGGTCTGGTCATTCCAGGCATAGCGTACCCAGATCCGGCAGAAGGTGGCGGTGGGCAGGTCGACGCGCGAACTGGTATTCCAGTCATAGTCCACCCGGCCTCGCTGGACATTCACCGCCGCCCCGAAGGTCCAGGTTTCGTTTGGGATAATTTCGGTCCCTAGCGAAAGCACGAGATGCGGACGACGTAGGAGCGACTCTCCGGCGGTCACCATCCCGGCGTAATCGGTCAGGGCTTTGCTTTCGAGATAGGTGGCGGCCCCAAAGACGCGTAGTCCCTTGGCTGGGCGGGCCGAGGCGCCGAGCTCGATGCCTTGCGTGCGAGCCTTGGCGATGTTGAAGGTCTTCCAGTCGGCCGGATTGTAATCAATCAAGTCGGTCAGGTTATTTTGGAACGCGACTAGCGTCCAGCCAAGGGCGTTAGGCACCGCGTCCTCGTGGCGTAGCCCGATCTCATAACCTGTGTTCGCTTCGGGGCGCAGTGCCAGTCCACCCGAGGTGCCATAGGCGAGGTCGTTGGCGGCTGGTGCCCGGTAAGCCGTCGCGGCTTTCGCGTGCAGGGTCAGTTCTTTGCTGAGCGTACGGGCGTAGGAAATTTCCCCCGTGGTCTTACCTTCAAAATCCGAGAAGCTGTCCCGACGCACCGAAAGACGGAGGCGATCTACGGAAGTTACCTTCCAGTCGGCACGCGTCCAAATACCGAAGCTTTCCATGGTGTCCTTCCAGTCGGTGGAGCCAGCGGCGAGTGCTTGTTGGTCGTAGCGTGAATTTTCATAACTCAAACCGAGGCCGAGCGTCAGGGTGCGCTTCACTTTCCAGTCGGCGAACGCGGTGAGCTCATCGCGGTTGAGGTTGAATTTCTGATAATAGAGGTAGGGTGTGGCAAAGCTGTCCACGCCGTCCAGCCGGCTCGTCACGATTGAGCCACCGTGCGACCAGAAGGCCGCCGCGCTCAAGGTGTCATCATTATATCGTAAGCCAGGTGAGAGCATCCAGCCGCGATCTTTCTCCCAGTCGTTCGGGTCGCCATTGGCCGGATTGCTCGTCGTGGACTGGCCGGGCAGACCGGCGTTTCCTAAGTCAACCGAGGCAATCACATCGAAGACAAGATGGGGTGAGAGGCGCCATTCGCTTTTCAATAGGCCGGTCCCGGCATCGCGTGCCCCGTTCGTGCGCCACCCATCGTCGTGCGATGAGGTAAAGGTGAAAGCGGTCCCCTGGGTTGCGGGATTCTTCCCTTCGGCGTTATTCGTCAGGTAGCTGAAGCCGAGGGAGGCGCGACCAAACGAACCCGCCTCGAGATTCAGCGTGCCGCCCGTT
>Ga0136642_1000096_pt1 | contig 54705 bp, 49 predicted proteins | sample LowCatLa1302831Y_FD_115313 | JGI IMG/M metagenome (GOLD analysis project Ga0136642, IMG submission 115313) | Freshwater microbial communities from Lower Cathedral Lake, Yosemite National Park, California, USA - 13028-31Y | ecosystem: Environmental > Aquatic > Freshwater > Lake ... | reverse complement strand
CGGGCAGAACGAAATTTTCGTGGCCGATTTTGACCGCTGGGCTGAACCCTTGAAAGCAAATGCAATCCAATGTCTGACGGAGGATCTATCGGCCTATCTAGGGAGTCGGAGGGTTGTGTCTTATCCTTGGCGGCGAGCGGTTGAGGTCGATGCCCAAGTCATTGTTAAGGTCATTCGGTTCGATCGCATCGAAGGGGGGGATGCCGAATTAAGAGTCCGTTGGTCGATCCTTGGGTCGGATGGAAAATCGGAGCTTTTGGTTCGAGAGAAGAGTTACCTTACGAAGCCTCAAGGGGATGGCTTTGAGGCGACCGTTTTGGCGATGAATCGTGCCTTGCACGATTTCGCATTGGAGGTCGCTCAGGCTATCCGTGGTCTTTCGTTGGCAAAGTCCACGTCGACGCGTTGAAGCGATGGCATATCACGTTGGGAGGTTAGGCGATGATCTTTTATGAACTATTTCAGCATGATCCCAACTTTCTCGAGATCAAACGTGGCGAAGTCCTCTTGCGGGAGGGAGATATTGGGGAAGCCATGTACGTGCTCATTGAGGGGCAAGCGAAGATTGAGCGACAGGGGCTTTTCTTTGCCGAGATAGGTCCGGGTGATTTTGTGGGTGAATTGGCTGTGATTGACGGTTCTTCTCGGATTAACACAACGACCGCCACCACGGATTGCAAATTCGTGGTGGTGGATCGGAAGCGATTTGAATACCTGGTGGTTGAGGCCCCAGGGTTTGCGCTCGAGGTCATGAGAATTTTAGCGCTTCGGCTGCGCCGCGCGGATGAACTGTTGATAAAAGCCAAACAGCACGATTAGAGCGTCGCGCGGATCCTCGAAAGAGGCTTGACCTCATATCTTGGGGAAGGCATGATCATGGCGGCAATTATTTATGAGGAATCAGTGATGTTTCGATTGTTACAAAATATGGTAGACGGTCTTCTTTGGGGCTTTTCTCTTGCGATCGGATGGATTGCGGCGATTGTCCTCGTTGGGGTCGTGGCGGCCTAGTCATCTCCAACACCCAATCGGGGTCTTTCGAGCCTTCGGAGTGACTCCGATTCTGGGTGTTGCTTATCGGCGGCGCCTTACCCTAAGGCGCAAGCCCCCATTGATCGGGTGGGGAGCCTTGGAACTCCATGTTCCCTTGGCCAATGTTCAGCTGTTGGATCGAATAGCCGGCCTTGTTGCCGGTATTGGCTCTGATGCTGCCTTTGGTGATTTGGTCGGTCAGCGCTTCAGGAAGGGGCAGATTCCCTAGCCGAATCTCATCCACGTGAAGGTTTAATAGTCCCTGATCGACCCCGCCTTCAAGACGAAGGTAGACGGGAAGGTTGTTGCCGAGTGCGTCAATAGCGGATTTGGCGCGTTGGGCATCGGCCTCGCGGACACCGATGCCCTTCAGAAAGCCATCAAGACTGCTTGGGTCGAGTGTTCCAGAGACCTCGAGTGTTTCGGGCGACAATCGAATCTGTACTTTCTTTAAGGGAAGCAATTTGAGGGCGGATTGGTTGGCCAGGGCCGAGAGTTCCTGTTCGCTTACTCTGAGCTTCGATGCGCCTTTCTTTTGCGGTAATAAGGTGGGTTCGGTCTCCTTAGCCGCTGGCGCAGCGTTGGGTTCTGATGGGCTCTTTTGAGGGGGTTCTGGGGCGCTGAGTCCGCTGGCGTAATGGACCTTCAGAGTGTCAAGGTCTTGCGCCGAGTAGGCGACGCCTAGGTCGACTGGATTCCGTGTGCCCATGAGATCCGAGAGGCCAGGAACCAGCCCCATCCAGCCTAGTAGGAGCAAAAGACTGCCAAAAATGACGGTGGGTATCGACATCATCCAGAACAGGGTCGAGCCGTTTTCAGATGATCGTTTCATGGTGGAATCTCCGCTGAGGTGTAATGGGGCGAAAAAGTCCCCTCGGGGGTGGCCTTTATTTTACGCGGATTGACGGCAGGTGAGATGGGTCTCAAGTCATGTCGGGGGCGTCTGTCTAAAATCTTGATGGGTTCAGCAAAAACGGTATATACTTTTAATGTGTTATCCGTTGATGAGGGAGAGGAAGGAATGACCAAAGAAGCCAACCTTGAATCCACCGAGGTGGAGACGACCAAGAAAACGGTGAAGGCGACCGAGGGTTCAGCCCATGGACGAAAAAAGGCGGTGATGGAGGAAATGGCCTCAATGGATGCTGCGGCACCGGTCGAGGACATGGGCGCTGACAAGAGCAAAAAAACAAAGAAATCAAAACTGGTCAGGGACAGTTTCAAGTTTCCTCAGGACGAATACAGCTCCATCGAGACCCTCAAGCGCCGTTGTCTAGAGGCGGGCCTTGAGGTTAAAAAGAGCGAATTAGTCAGGGCAGGGCTTCTTGCTCTTAAGAACTCCAGCGATAAAAAGCTGATCGCCATTGTCAGCAAGCTCGAAAAGCTCAAGACAGGTCGACCGGCCCGTTAACGTTCCTGTCGTTCAGACTATTTGAAGGCATGTCCCAGAAAATCAGTATCCGAGCTTGGTTTCTTGGTTCTCGGCTTGATATCCGGGAGCTGGATCGGGTTCGGCTGTTGGCCCATTCGCCCGTGATCATGAAGACAGGGCCTGATGAGTGGGTGGTTGCTTTCCGGTTTGGAGTGGTTGTGTTGTTCGGGCACAAGATCCGACAGGAAGAGCAGATGCTGAAGACCCTCGAAGGGCTAGTCTCCGGCGCTTTCAGTCATCCCGAGAGCGAGGAAGCCGAGCTTGTGATTGATGCGGATCTCAAAGACACGGTCAACCATGAGGGTCATATCGTGGTCATCGATAAATCCCCCGAGCGGCTCCAAATCATTGCCCAGATTCTGGCGAAGAGTGTCGTTTTAGCGCACTATGAAAAAGCCGTCGCATCGACGTTTGAGCGCTTTGAAAACCTTGTCGAGCAATTACGGGATGGACTCAGTCCTGGGAAGGGGCGTGCGGTGATTCATGAGGTGGGCAATGCATTAGCGATTTTGACTCGAACGGTCGGCAAGGTCGAGGTGGCGGAAAAACCTGAATTGACTTGGGATAATCCACAGTTAGATAAGTTTTATCAGCGGTTGGCCGCAGAGTATGAACTGCATGACCGTGACCTCATTTTGTCACGAAAACTTGAGTTACTTTGGCGCATCGCAGAGTCCTACCTTGATATTCTTAATAATCGTCAGGGTCACCGTCTTGAGTGGTATATCATCATTCTAATTATGATAGAAATCTTCCTGACACTGGCTGAAAAACTCCACGTTTTCAGTTGATCGCTCCCTCGGCTGTGTTTTTTGATACTAAGCATCAGGCCTAGCGCCTCGGAAAGATCTTGTTCCATCAGGCTGATCGCCAGGGGGGTGTTGAGCCTTGAGGTGTCATAAAACAGCAACAAAAAAAACCTACCATTGACTCTCAGTTGTTCTTCAAGTCAATGGTCTCCCTCCAAGGCGGCTGACCCTATCGTGGGCTGTTTAGATGCCAGGCCAGGGGATGCAGCGGGTCAAAAAATAAGAGGTTCGGATCGGCCTAGAGGATGTATGGATGGGCTCTAGCATAGCCCTTCGGGCTTGAAAAAAGGAGCTCAAGGCCCCAACACCAGAAAATGGATTGAGCGCGGCTCCATCGCTGAATTTATCTCCTTGACGCACTTTTCTCGCTCAATTTGAAACGATAAGAGGGTTTCACTATGGTTCACGATTTCACGTCTGTGTTCACGCGCTGCAAGGGATACCTCTTGCGTCTTGTTATAGAGCGTCCCGCGGCTTTGCCTAACTTCACCGAAGAGCCTTTGCTGGTTGAAATCGATTATTCCTACTGGTGCAATTAAATGCATTGACGCTCACCTTTGGGTTAATGATCCATTGAAGAACGGACAAGGGCCTCTAGGCCCCCTTGTCCGTTTCATGGCATCGGTTACCCGTACAAAAAGCCTCTCCCTTCAGGGGGGGTCTTAGAGGCTAGTCCGGCCTGTTCTGGTCTTGAATGTGTGTCTTGAGCACCTCAATCGGTGCTTCTCCCGTGCTACTTGCGAAATAGCTGGGGGACCACAGAGAGTTCTTTGATTTGGCCACGGACCAAAAGCTCTCAATCTCGGGGAACATCTCCTTCAGCCTTCGGCTTGATAAGCCTTTAAGGCTGTTCACCATCCCCGCCACGCTGTGCTGAGGTGGATACGACACCAAAAGGTGAACGTGGTCTTTCTCCCCGTTCAATTCCAGAAACCTCGGCCTCAAAGTCGTCGAGCACCTTATCAAATATCTCCTGCATCGCCGCGAGGTGGTTGTCGCTGAAGGCCTTCCCTCTCCGTTTGCACACAAAGTTAAGTGGACATTGAGAGAGAAGACGCTGTGTCTACCTTTGTTGTATTTGAACATGGCATGCCAACCGTTGAACTTCCGTGAAAGATATTCATAATATAAACAACGGAATGGTTGTCGTTGGCAATGTGAGCGGTTCCAAACTGGCAAAGACCAAGATGGCAAAGTCCGTCTTTGACGCTTGCTGCTTCATGCTCAAGACTCAACTGTCGTATAAAGCCAAAGGGCAGGAAGTGGAGTTCTTAGAAGTCCACGAAGCGTAGACTACCCAGTCCTGTTCGTGCTGTGGGAGTACCCGACAGCAGTCCGAAAGGTAGGGCAGGTCTTGGAGTGAGAGATTGGGTGTGCTCGGACTGTGGAGCACAGCACGACCGCGATATTAACGCGGCTCGCAATATCCTTAATCTCGGCTTTGGATGCAAAGCTCCGGTAGACGGAATCCCCGCTCTCTAGGGCGGGGAGGCATCAAATGAAGCCATCCTGGAAGCATAAAAAATCATGAAGCGTTACGCTTGGACATATTTCATTCTGCTTGGCATTTTATTCGCTGTTGAGACACTGCCTTCGATTCAGGTCTTTACGGTGGGTGCTTGGACTCAGTTCTTGGCCGACCTCAGCGGGAATCTCATGCAGATTTTCGATTCCCGTGTCGTGGTGGAGGGGTCGAATCTCAAAAACCGTGAAACGGGATTTGCCGTCTCCATCAAGGCGGGCTGCAATGGCGTCGAGGCGGCCATCATTCTCGCAGCGGCGATTCTGGCTTATCCCTCTGGCTGGGCTAAAAAAGGTCTGGGCATGATCCTTGGGGTTTTAGCGATTCAATGTTTGAACCTCCTCCGGATCATCAGTCTTTATTATCTTGGGGAATGGAATCAGGCGCTTCTCAATGTGGCCCATCTTTATGTGTGGCCGGGGCTGATCATCCTCGATGCCCTCATTATTTTTCTGGTTTGGCTTCATTGGCAAAAGCCAGCGGACTCCTCGGCGGGTCTTGCATGACCCCAAAGATCAGTCGTTTTTTGTTGAAGACATTGGCCTGGTTACCGGTCTTTTATCTCCTTTGGTACCTCACCCGAGAGTCCCAAGCCATGCTTATGGCGGCAGCACTAAAGCCGCTCATTGGTTTGACCTTCCCAGTGGATGTCCCAAGCCTTGAGCGGGGATCTGTCTTGACCTACGGGATAGAGGTGCCGGCGAGATTGACGGCCCAAGGCGGGGAGGGTAGTTTTTTGGGAACGATCACCTTGGATGTTCTCATTTACAGTTGCGGCATTCCTTTATTCATGGCCATGATGCTATCGAGTCTTGAATATCGTTGGCCATGGTGGAGTCTTCTGGGCGGAGTGGCCTGGCTTCTCCTCTTTGAAGCGGCGGCCCTTTATGTATCGCTTTGCTATAACACGCTGAATATGCTGCATACCCTGGGTATCGATACCCACTGGTTGATGGGCTTGCCTTGGAATGCTCATCTCAGTCTTTTTGCCCAGACTACTTTTGCGCTGGTTTTTCCGAGTGCTCTTGCGGTGATTGTCTGGGCGGCTTTCAATCCGGCTTACTTTTCACGCTTGGCATCGCCGCATGCCAAGCGTGTTTAGAGCGCTGATTTCAATTCTGGTAGAGTCTTCAGACTCATATTTGATGGCGTCGAACGAACGCGCCGAAGTCGCCCACCCCATCGCGATGACCGCGGAAGCGAGACCAGCAAGCAGGATTGTCTGACATGGCCGGGTTCGTGATTCGGTGCGACATCGTTGGAGAGTCTCTAGAAGACCGAGTGAGCTCAGGCTAAGGTTCCCGCCTCGTAATGGGTGCTTGCGGCGACTGGCTTTGGACTTCTTTAGTACGCCGCGCTCCAGCAGTTCTGTGATGACGCGCAGCGCGGTGTCTTAAGAGCATTTGGCGATTGCCGCCCACTGACTGCTGACCCGTGTTGCCGGCAACGGGCTTTGCTCAGCACTGATGCGAGCGTGTGCTCTGCCCCTTGAACGGCCCGCAGCAGACAGGTCAGAAACCATTCCAGCCAATCGCTGGCGGTCGTAGACCCAGTGGGGCCAGCCATTTCTCTGCCAGATGCAGATCTTATCTCTGCCTGTCATGCGGTGATGATGGTCAGAATTCGCCGCACATTCAAGACAATCTCCGCGTAAAGCGCGCTTCATGTGAGCGCATTCTCAGTCCGGCTCATAGCACGAGTGACCTTTTTGGATATTGAGCCACCATGCAGTCAATCCATTCATTCGAGCCTCTATGGCAGGCGGTCTTTAGGAGCTGCAGGACAACATGGAGCACCCGGCCCGGTGTCTGGCCCAATCAGGACGTCTTTTAGCGAAACGCTGATGTTCCTCTTGATCATCATAGGGATGACGGAAAACCTCCAATAATTCATTGATGAGGGAAGGATCTCCTTGTTCAGCGGCATCAATCGCCATCTGGGTCAGGTAGTTTCGAGGAACATAGCAGGGGTTGACGGCCTTCATCATGGCGCTTCTTTGAAGGGGGGTCAGCGCATCTTCATAGGTTCTCTGAAAATAGTCCTTGAGCCAATCCGTCAGCCGTTCAATGTCGCCACTGCTGGTGAGGTCTTGTCGGTAAAAGGCCGGTTCAAACCGCCTTGCTATCTCAGAGGATTCTATTTCATAGGGTGTGGGCGTGATTTGGCTGAGGATTCGGAAGAACAAGGTCATATCGATCTCGAGATGCTCGAGGATGTCCCATAGACGTTCAATGAGCGCCTCATCAGGGCCCGGATTGAATGTCATAAAACCAAGTTTTTGAGCCATCATCTGGCGCCAGGAGGCTTCAAAGGTCGAACTAAAGTGGTTGAGGGCGCTTTCGAGAGGCGCTGTGGAACCGATCAAGGGGTAGAGAGCGTTCGCGAGCTGCGTCAGATTCCAGCCGGCGATGCCGGGCTGATTTCCAAAGCAGTAGCGCCGACCCGCGGCGTCGGTTGTATTGGGTGTCCAGTTTGGATCGTAATTCTCAAGCCAGCCATAAGGTCCATAATCGATGGTTAGCCCGAGAATCGACATGTTGTCGGTATTCATCACGCCATGGACAAAGCCTACCCGCTGCCAATTCACGATCAGTTCAGCGGTTCTTTGGCAGACGACTTCAAACCAGCGGCCTATCGTTTCCTTCGGCTCGTCGCCGAGGATCTCAGCAAAGTCTGAGCGGATGGTGAAATCGACCAGTTGTTTCAGGAGCGCGTGCTCTTGCCGATGAGCCAAGAGCTCAAAGTGGCCAAAGCGGGTAAAGCTTTCGGCGACGCGGAGGACGATGGCCCCAGGTTCACTTTTGGGGTGTCCATCATAAAACATGTCTCTCACCACGCTGCGCCCGGTGGTGACGAGACTGAGGGCTCTCGTTGTCGGAATGCCAAGATGATGCATAGCCTCAGAGCAGAGGAATTCACGGACTGAAGACCTTAGGACCGCGCGCCCATCGGCTGTTCGTGAGTAAGGTGTTCGGCCTGCACCTTTCAGTTGAAGCGTATAGTGCCGCCCTTGATTGGTATTGATTTCGCCAAGGTTGATCGCCCTCCCGTCACCCAGCTGATGCGCCCAATGGCCGAACTGATGCCCCCCATAACAGCTGGCATGGGGGCGCATTCCCTCGAGGTAAAGATTGCCTGATACCCACTGCGTGAAGGCCGGTGTCTTGACCACCTCAGGGTTCATGCCGATGAGTTTGAGGACCTCAGGGGAATAAGCCAAAAGACGAGGCGCGGGCGAAGGTTCTGGGTTAACGTCTGAGAAAAGGGCGCCAATCACAGGCCTTGACTCGAGATTCTTCACCGGGTCACCAGGGAGCTCTTGAGTGAAGCGGTTAGTGAAGGTGAGCTGTCCCTCGAATTGAATGGGATCACTGATCATCGGGGCGGCCTCCTTGTTCTCAACATCTAGTGTTCACAAAGCGCTCTGACCACGCGTTCCATTCGCATGAAACGTGATCCTTTAATGAGCAGCGTCGCACCTGGCACGGCAAGATCCTTGGCGGCGTCGATCAGCGCATCGATGGTGTCAAAGTGAAGGCCATAGGCTCCCTCGAAGGCATCGATGGCGTGCCGGCAAAGGTCGCCATGCCCGAGCAGGGCGCTGAGCCTCCGCTCAGAGGCATAAGCGCCAATTTCACGATGGAATTCAGCGCCCATCTTGCCGACTTCTCCCATGTCCCCCAAAATCAGAATGGCGCGGCCATTGTGGTTGGCCAGAAGGTCGATCGCGGCCCGAACAGAATCCGGGTTGGCGTTGTAGCTATCGTCGATGACGGTTGCTCCTAGGATCGATGTCCGCATAACGCCCCGACCTGATACCGGTTGGAAGTTTCTAAGGCCTTTTTGTATGGCCTCCAAGGGAACCCCGAGGGCGATAGCCGCGGTCGCAGCGGCGGCTGCATTGTGGGCGTTGTGTTCGCCGGCCAGATGGACCTCGCAGGTGAGGCGTCCCTTTGGCGTCTTGAGGCGAAGCTCTAGCCCTTCTGGCATTCGTTTGAACGCTGCCTTGACGGCCGCTGGGTGATGAAATCCAAAGTCCATGATGGTTCGTTGTCCCGCCAGTTGTCGCCAGATCGGGGCGCAGGAATCATCTGCTGGGAATACCGCGACTCCGTTATGGGGGAGGGCGGTGATCGAGGCACCATTCTCGTGGGCGGTGGCCTCGACGCTGCCCATAAATTCCTGGTGTTCGCGCTGGGCGTTATTGACCACGGCGATTTGGGCCTTGGCGCGTTGCGCGAGAATGGCAATTTCTCCGGGGTGGTTCATGCCCAGTTCGAGGACGGCATAGCGGTGGCTTTCTCTCAGGCGAAACAAAGTGAGTGGGAGTCCAATCTCGTTGTTAAGGTTTCCTCGGGTGGCCAAACGCCCATCCTCGCCAGCTTCTTCAAGGAGGATGGCGGCCAGCATTTGAGTGACGGTCGTTTTGCCGTTGCTTCCGGTGACGCTGATGATCGGTATCTTGAAACGGGATCGCCAGCCGGCTGCCGCAGCGCCCAAAGCCGCCCGAGTATCTTTAACGATGATCTGAGGGACATCGATGGGGAGTTTTTTTTCGACGACCAGAGCCACTGCGCCTTGTTCTATCGCCTGATCGGCAAAGTCATGGGCATCAAAGCGTTCTCCTCGAAGGGCAAAAAAGAGCGCGTGATCAGCGACACTTCGTGTGTCTGTTGAGACCTGATTGAAGGAACAGTCTGCGCCAAAGAGCGTTGCTCCTTGGAGGAGGGCGGTTAGCTCAGAGAGTCTCATCATGGAGTCGGGGAGTGCAGTCATGATGCTATCAAGTTAGGGTCTCAATGAGGAGACGTAGACAAGAGATGTTGGGACTCATGAGTGGCTTTTTGCAGTCGATCATGGATGGCCCGCCAGGCCTCTGTTGTAGGAGGCTTTTGAACCAGAATCAGATCACAGGCCTCGCTATCGAGTGCCCTGAGGGTGCTGTAGAGGATTTTGCCGAAGGCGTTCGCGTCCCTTGGCATGCTCACTCGAAGGGTGGTTTTAATCGCCGTTTTCGCGAAGTCATCATCGAAGCACATGAGAGCAATCTGGCGTCCGGAAAAAAGGGTCCAGAGCCTTCTATCAAAGGCTTCTTGATCGATCACGAGTACCGCTGTATCAGGGGCATAGTGAGAGGCTAGAAGGCCTGATGCCCTGATGTGACTGTCTTCTTGCGGCGTTTTGATGGTCTTTCGAGTAACCCGTTCAAGTTGTTTCTGGGTAATGGCGCCGGGCCGGAGGAGCAAAGGCTCCTCCTCGAGGAGACTGATAATGGTTGATTCGAGCCCCACTTCGCAAGAGCCGCCATCGAGAATGATCTCAAGACCTTCGGGGAATTCGGTTTTGACATGTTCAGGCCGTGTTGGGCTCACACGGCCGAAGCGATTGGCCGAGGGTGCTGCGACGCCACCGCCAAAACTCCTCAGCATTTCACGTGCAACGGGATGGGAAGGGACCCGCAGTCCGATGCTGTCCTGACCGCCAGTCACTTCGTCAGGGGCCTCTCCCCGGGCGAGAATGAGGGTCAAAGGGCCTGGCCAAAAAGCGGCCGCGAGGTCGTAAGCAATGTCTGGGATATCCCTCGCCCATCCTGTGATCTCAGCGGTCTCGCCGAGATGGACAATCACGGGGTGATCAAGAGGCCGACCCTTAAGCTCAAAAATCGCTCTGACAGCCATGGGTTGCCTTGCATCGGCGCCAAGACCATAGACCGTCTCGGTGGGAAAGGCGACAACCCCACCGGCTCGGAGTTGATCGACAGCGCGCTGCATCTCTTGGGGGGATGGCATCGGTTGGGCCCTCAATGCGTTCCCGTGCCTTTTTGAATAAATTCGATCTTGTAGCCGTCGGGGTCTTCGAGAAAGGCAATGACCGTGTTGCCAAATCTCATGGGACCGGCTTCTCGGATGATTTTGCCGCCGCGATGGCGAGCCATCTCACACGCCTTAGCGGCATCCGCCACCTCGATGGCGATGTGTCCGAAGCCACTTCCCAGATCATAGTGGGGTGTTTCCCAGTTATGGGTGAGCTCAAGGACCGTAGCACTCGATTCATCTTCATAACCGACGAAGGCGAGGGTGAATTTTCCATCGGGATAGTCTTGGCGGCGAAGGAGACGCATCTCTAAGACGTCTTGGTAGAAGCGGAGGGAGCGGTCAAGATCGCCGACCCGAAGCATGGTGTGCAAAATTCTCATAGTGTGGGCCTCGATCAGAACATCAATATCGAAGGCTCGCTGGCCAGGGGTTGGTCTCGCGCTTGCCTTAACGATGTATTAAAGGGTGTCATGGGGTCCATCTCATGGTGGGGTTCGGGTGTTAATGATGCTGTCCAGCGTTCTTTCTCTTAAAAAATCCCGAATCTTTTCAGCATCCCCAAGGGTTCGGTAGGGTCCCAATTCAACCCGGTACCAGGTCGAAAAATCAAGGTGGATCATCGCCACGGCGGCCTTTATTGTTTCCGCGGTCTCAAGCTTATCTTTTAAAGACAAGGCGTCTTGTTTTGATTTAAAAATCCCGGCTTGAATGTAAAAACGACCTTCGGTGGGCGGTCGCCCGATGCGGATGTTGCGCGCTTCCTCAATGATATCGGGTTCACTCACTCGGCGCTCCTGGTCTTCAAGGATTCTGAAGAAGGTGAAGTGAGTCGGCGTCTTGGGGATCAAAGACTCTGCCATGATCGATGGATTCAAGGGGGACTTTGTTCCAAGTTGGATGAAGAGCCCCACCAGGACGATGGCGGTCACGGCAAGAACGATCATGCCGATGCGGCGGGTATGCCACGGGCTTCGCGTGGGCGTTGCCTTAAAGTTCGGGACGCGGTATTTGAGATCTTTCGCCATGGCTTACATCGTCTCGGGTGCTGAGACATCAAGGAGTCTAAGCCCATTAGCGATGACCTGTCGGGCAGCGCTGATCAGGGTCATGCGGGCATGACGGAGCGCATCGTCGGGGACTAAGAACTGATGGGCGTTGTAATAACCGTGAACATCAGCGGCGAGCTCCCTCAAGTAATGGACCAAGTGATGTGGCGCATGTTGCAGGGCAGACTGTTCGATCAGTTCCTGAAATCGGCTCAAGGTCACTAGCAGGGCGGATTCATGAGGCTCTGTCAGAAGAGAGAGCTGCTTCATGCCTTGTTGGCGGTCAAAGGTCAGTCCCTTTTCCTCCAGTTGTTTGAACACACTGCAGATGCGGGCGTGAGCATACTGGACATAATAAACGGGGTTTTCGTTCGTTCTGGACGTGGCCAGCTCGAGATCGAAGTCCATGTGTTGGTCTGATTTCCTCATCACATAGAAAAATCTTGCAGCGTCTTTACCGACTTCCTCGCGCAATTCCCTGAGGGTGACAAATTCACCTGAGCGGGTCGACATCTGAACTTTTTCTTCACCACGATAGAGAACGGCGAACTGGACCAGCAAGAACTCCAGCTTCTTCTCATCGCCGCCTAAAGCTTCAATGGCTGCCCGAACTCTTGGGATATAGCCGTGATGATCTGCACCCCAGATATCAATGATCTGGTCAAAGCCTTGTTCAAGTTTTAAGAGGTGGTAGGCAATGTCTGAGGCAAAGTAGGTCATTTGCCCATTCTCTCTGACAACCACCCGATCCTTTTCATCGCCAAGCCGAGTGGAAGCAAACCAGGTGGCTCCGCCTTCCTGATAGAGGAAGCCAGCCTGCTGAAGTCGGTCGAGGGATCGTTGAACGGCGCCGGCCTCGGTGAGACTGCGCTCTGAAAACCACGCGTCGTAGTGAACGCCGAAGGCGCTAAGATCATCTCGAATGTCTTCGAGTATGCTGTTGAGGCCGGCATCAAAAAGGGTTCGATAGTGGACCTCTCCCAGAGAAGACTTGGCTGTGAGAACCAGAGCATCGATATGAAGCTCTTTATCACCGCCCTGGGGCTCATCAGGCGGCAGGTCCTTGAAAACCGTTTCGGCGGAGCATCTGAGCGCATCGCCGACGGCGTTTTTTAAGTCTTCTGCAATGTCCTTCAGATAGCCGCCGCGATATCCATTGCTGGGAAAAACCACCGGTTCTCCAAAGGTCTCGAGATAGCGCAGCCAGACGCTTGCCGCCAGAATGTCCATTTGGCGGCCGGCATCGTTCACGTAGTATTCGCGTTCAACCTCAAAGCCAATGGCCGCTAAGAGATTGGATACGACCGCGCCATAGGCTGCCCCCCGGCCATGCCCGACGTGAAGGGGGCCCGTTGGATTGGCTGAAACAAACTCCACCTGGATCCTTCGGCCCTGACCACGTTGACTCTGGCCAAAGGAGTCTCCCGCTTCGAAAATCGCCGGGATCACAGTAAATTGTGCCTTGGGATCGATAAAAAAATTGATGAAGCCGGGGCCTGCGAGATGAACATCCCTGACGAGCGGGTCTTTGGGGAGGTTTTCAATGATCAGTTCGGCGATGACTCTCGGGTTCATTCCCGTGGGTTTTGCAAGGGTCATGGCCAGATTGGTCGCAAAATCGCCGTGCTGGGGATCCCGACATCGCTCGATGAGGCCATTCATCGGAATGTCGGGGGGGAGCTTTGCTGCTGCGACGAGCTTTGACAAGGTCTCGATGAGCAGGGATTCCAGGCGTTTTTTCATTCGGTCGAGGCGTCTTTAGAGGTGGGGAAAGGACTATTATCCTTAATTGTCGAGGCCACTGACAATCAAGCTTATCTGCCTAGAGGGAATGCCCCGAGGTGGGGTTGTTGCGGGCCATGCGGCGCTGATCGGCTTCTAGCCGTTCTGTGATTCGGCTGATCTTATGCCTCAGCCAATGGAGGTCTTCGCGAAGAATCTGGTGTTCAGGGTATTCGATGGCCAGCTTCTCGATCATCGATCGTGCCGTGAGATAAGTTTCAAGGGCTTGTTGGTACGCTTTTTCGCTTTCGCAGAGCCGACCCAGCTTGATGTGGACGGCGGCGACGTCTCGTGAGCGCATGCCTTGAAAGGCCGGCTGATGGGCTGGCTGGCTGGCAATGTCAAGGAACGCCGTGAAATGAGCGACGGCTTCGGCCGAGTCATCGAGCCCCTGAAGAATCTCACCGATGTTGTTGTGGGCGATGGCAAGGTCGCGCTGGAGCTCGGGATCCTCGGATTGCAGGCGGACAACCTCTTCGGCAAGGTTCAGCCCTGTTCGGTAGCGATTGAGCGCCCCAGACAGATCATCTCTTCCATGCAGGATGTCTCCGATTCGATTGTGGACCTTGGCTGGGGCGCGGGCATAGGTGATCTGTTCTGGATGCTTTTCCGCCAGTTCTTCGAAAAGTGGGAGGGCGTTTTCGAGTTCTCTCATGGCGTTAAGGGCATCATGGAGTTCAATCTGCAGTTCAGCCATTTGCACGTGGCTGCTGGCGATATCGAATTGCAGTGTTGGGTTATCTTTAGAGCGTTCGGCGAGCTGTCGATAGAAGCTATGCGCGGCTTGTTGGGTCTGGAGCGCACTTTCTGGATCGTTGAGCGCACGCTGTAGCTTGCTTATTTTGACGTTAAGCCTTAGCGGATCGGTGATGCGTTCCTCGCCAAGAGCGTCCTGCTTGGCCATGAAGGTTCTGATGCCAAGGCTTTTCCGGTAGTGATCAAGGGCCGTAAGGGGTTCCTGGTTTTCGAACAGAAGATCTCCCAATTGTTCCTGAACACGCGCGAAATCTCGCTGGCGGGCAGGGTTGTGGGGATCCATCGCCATGGCGCGAATCAGATAGGCGCTGGCCCCTCTGAAGAGGGATAGGGCCCGGCTCTTGGCGCCGTGAAGAAGGTCAAGATCAGCAAGGTGCAGCGCGAGCCGGATACGGCCGGTGATTTCAGCGGCACTGTCCTCAGGATCGATGGCTCTTTCACGAAGATCACTGATCAATTGCCGGCCATGGGGAGCCAGGGCGGCGAGTTGGCCCCAATCACCGCGTTGGTGACTCGACTCTGCGGCGACATAAAGGGCTTGAAGCGCTGCTTCGCGGAGGAGGGTTTGGCGCGGCGAGGGGGGGATAACCTGATTGAAGATCAGTTTGGCGAAGCGGGACACTTCAAGGCTATCCGCGGTCATCAGAGCCAGTGCATGCCGTGCCAGAGACTCGGCGCCCTCGGCGACATAGCGGGTGGCGGTCGCATGATTCAAGGGAGTCTCTTCAGGCTCATTGAGAAAGATCGTGAAGAGGTCTTCTCGGCGATCATCTTGACTCAAGCCGCCCAGCAGCAGGCATTCTCGAATAAATTCAAGGGGAATCGGATGTTCCGCTAATTCAGCGGCCAACCGCATAAGGTCCCTTGCCCCGCCGGTCAGCTCGCTCAGCGTATCCATCAAAATCAAAGCACAGACGCTTTCCCTGGATTCGGGGAGGTCTGGCTGAAGCTTCTCCGCGAGGGCGCTGGCGGGTTTACTCTTTCTCGAAAGTTTTTGTGCAAGCCAGGTGAAGACGGTTTTTCGGTGGCGCCCATGATCCTCGGCCTTTGCGGCCATCATGGCCGTAAAATAAGGATGCCGGCCGGCCTCATCCAAGAGCCAAGCCAGGGCGTCGCGCTCATCAGAGCGACCGGGTTCCCGGCCCCTCGAAAGGACCATAAAGCCCGCGCGTTCATCCAGCGCCGGAAGGTGGATGGCCTCCCCGCGCTGATCGTAACGCTGACTTTTGGAGATCAGGATGGTGGCCCCCCTGGCGGCCGATGGGTGATGTGACGGAGGGGCCAGCCACTGCATCAGGGCGGGACCATTGATGCCGTCAGGCAAATCATCGACGATCCAGAGAAACGGTTTTGAGTGGCGCGCCAGGATCATGCCCGCCGTGCGGCGGAGTGTTGCAAGGTCGGTAGATTCATCCATAGGCTGATCGCCATCCAGCTGACGAAGGAGTGCCAGCAGTTGAAGCTTTAAAGCCGGATTCTCGCGCAGTTCCTGAAGTTTTAAGGCCGGAAGAGCTTGTGCCCCCGACAGTCTAAAAATACCCCCAGGGTAGCTTGGCCCAAAGCGAAAGGCATATTCACGGACCATCAAGGATTTGCCTAAACCTTGGGCGCCTGAAAGGATCGCGACAGCGGGCCCGCAGTCGTTGGTGTGGTTAGGCGGAGTGGTTAGAGCCAGGTGGAGGTCCCAAAGCTCCCGCTCGCGGCCCGCAAAATGGGAGGGCTCCTCGATGAGCTGAGTGAAAGGCTCTGTCCAGCCTTGGGTGAATTGGGGGTAATGCTCCCCTAGGGTGCCTTGGATGGCGTCCACAGTGTCCTTGATGGCGTCCGCTAGATCGCCAAGATCCGGCCCTTCCGGAAGCCCTGGTGCCTGGGCGATCACCCGCTGGCGTAGGATCAGGGGGTAAATATGCTTGAGCGTAGGTTCGGCATTCATGACCAGAATTCTTGAGAGTCCCCCGGGGTGACCTTGGGTCGAGCTCATAAAGGACATGGCGAGGTGCGCCTGACACTGCCGCGACCTAAAAAAGTCCTCGGTAGCCCAAACCAAGAAGCTTTTGGATGTGGCCAGTTTGGGGTGGAGGCTGGCGCCCGGCTGCGCCTCACAGGAAAAGCTTGAAGCCCCTCTCGAGGCGAGGGCCGCGCTCAGGCGTTTAACCACCGCGGCAGAGGCCTGATCATGACAGATGAAAATGTCGTGGGGGCCAGACAAATGAACGCTCCTGCCGGAAATCGGGTGCTGATGGGGCATTGTATCTCGAATGTCTTGGTTTCCAAGAGCGCAATTGCCTGAATCCTTTCGCATGGGGGCGGTCGCGCGTTTGCTCAGTGATCAAATTCCTTGTGTATCATGAGGGTAACACCCCATCTCTTCCCCCTAAAAAGTGCCCCATCCATCTTGGAGACTTGAGTCAACGGACACGCTTCTCTGGCAGCTCTGCCTTGAGGGCGACTGGGTCATGTCCAACGCGGCCGCGTTGAATGGTGAAGATTTTAACCCGATGACAGAAGGCCTTCGAGACGGGCAGCGGCTTAGTCTAGATGTGACGAGGCTCGGGGTCTGGGATAGCTACTTGATGATTGCCCTGATTGATGTGATGAGGCGCTGTCACGACCGACACATTGGTGTGGACACCTCGGGACTCCCCAAGGGAATGGCCGCCTTGCTTGAGTTGTCTTCTCGGGTTCCCGAGCGGACGGATGCTATCAAGGGCGTTGCTCATCGAGCCTGGCTCGAACGCCTCGGGGAATCAGCTCGCTCGGTATGGCTGGATGGATTTTTTCTGACTCAATTTATTGGCGAATCGGCCACGTCGATGGTCGCCTTGATCACCGGGCGCGCCAGATTTCGCCCCATTGATCTGTGGCTGCAGATTCAAGCCTGCGGCCCTTCGGCATTGCCCATTGTGACGCTGATCAGTTTGCTGGTCGGTTTGATTCTGGCATTTGTGGGGGCGGTCCAGTTGGCGTTGTTCGGTGCCGAGCTCTATATGGCTGATCTGGTTTCTCTTGGGATGACCCGGGAGATGGGGGCCTTGATGACGGCGATCATCATGGCGGGTCGCTCGGGAGCCGCCTTTGCGGCCCAGATGGGGACCATGAATGTGAATCTCGAGATTTCGGCCTTGAGGGTCATGGGGTTTACGGCGTCGGACTTTCTGGTGCTGCCTCGGATGTTGGCCCTCATTCTGGTCATGCCATTTCTTGGGCTCTATGCTGATTTGATGGGGATCATTGGGGGGGGGATCGTCGCTATTTCGTTTTTTGATATCCCCCTCACCCAATTTATCCAGCGGACCTCCGAATCGGTCCATCTGACCGACTTCTTTATCGGCCTCTTTAAGTGCTCGCTGTTTGGGGTTCTCATTGCGTTGGCCGGATGTTTCCGTGGCATTCAGTGTGGTCGGAGTGCTTCAGCGGTGGGTGAGGCGGCGACCTCTGCGGTGGTGACCAGTATTGTCTTCATTGTGGTGGCCGATTCGGTGGTGACACTGATCTGTCATCGGCTCGGGATATGATGCGGACGATGAATAGGACAGACTCGGTCATTAAAGTTCAGGATCTGACCTTGGCTTACGGGGACATTGTGATCCAGAAGGCGCTCAATTTTGAGGTTCGCCGGGGTGACATCTTTGTGATTATGGGGGGAAGTGGCTGCGGTAAAAGCACTCTCTTGATGCATCTCATCGGTCTTCAAAAGCCGCTTCATGGGGATATTTTTTACGGGAAAGAGCGTCTTTGGGGGGTGTCATCTGAGCAGCGGGAGCAACTCCTCAGGAAGGTTGGCGTCCTTTTCCAAAGTGGAGCGCTCCTTAGTTCGATGACGCTGGCGGAGAATATAGCCCTACCGCTGGCGGAATTTACCGCGCTCTCAAAAAAGGAAATTGATCAGACGGTCTCTTATAAGCTGGCCCTGGTGGGGCTTGCTGGGTTTGAGGGCTATTATCCTTCGGAGATCAGCGGCGGTATGCAAAAGCGCGCAGGGCTTGCAAGGGCTATGGCCCTTGATCCGGAGATCCTCTATTTCGATGAGCCATCCGCGGGATTGGATCCCATCAGTGCCCAGCTGCTTGACGAATTGATTCAAAGTCTTCGTGACAGTCTTGGAGCGACGATTATTATGGTCACCCATGAACTGGCCAGTATCTTTGCCATTGGAACCCATTCGATTTTTCTTGATAGTGAGGCGAAAACGGCCATTGCGTTCGGTTCTCCGGATCAACTGTTAAAAACATCACAGGATCCAAGGGTCCTCAACTTTCTGACGCGTGGGCATCCAGAGCGGGCAGGTCAGGGAGTCCGTCATGAGTAAGCCCGTCAGTTCGCTCGCAATCGGGGCATTTTTGGTGGGTGGGGTCAGTTTGTTGGTGCTCGCCCTTCTGGTCTTTGGTGGCGGTCAATTCTTCAAGCCTAAGATCTATTGGGTGGTCTACTTTGAATCCTCCCTCAATGGCCTTAATCTCGGCGCCCCGGTCAAGGTGCAGGGCGTCCAGGTCGGGGTGGTCAAGGAGATCGAGCTGCGATTGGATCCGGATCACCACCAGTTGATGAAGCCCGTGGTGCTCGAGATTGAGCCTTGGCGTCTCGCCTCGCCCGATGGGATGCCCTACAACATCTCACATTTGAATGGTCAAGAGCGATCTCTCGAATTTAAAAAGCTCATGGATGCGGGTCTTCGGGCCCGACTGGAGGTCCAGAGTATTTTGACGGGCCTCCTCTATGTTGATCTTGATTTCCATCGTGATCAGCCGGCCAGGCTCACCGGGCTCAGCTATAAGGACATGCCCGAAGTGCCTTCTATTCCGCCGACGGTGGATGAGGTGGTGGCGACCCTTGTGGATGTCGTTAGAAAAATCAAGCAGATGCCGCTTGAAAGTATGGTGGAGGATGTAACGGCGACGCTGCGGGATGTTCGTCACTTGGTGGGCTCTGATGAGGCGCGTCAATCTCAAGTCGCCTTAGCAAAGTCCCTGGTCAGTGCGCAGTCGCTGTTGGGGCGACTTGAAAAACAACTCCCCGCTATGGTGGATTTGGTCGCTCAGGCGGCGGGTAGCTTTGATAAGACCTCCCTTGCGTTTGGTGGAACCGTCAAAGATATTCACCTTCAGTTGGGGCCGATCCTCAAGGAGACGGAGCTCGCGCTAAAAAGGGCAAATAGGGCTCTGGAAGCGTCTGAGGCAGCCGCATCGAATTTGGCGGAGGCCACGTCGAGTGATTCAACCCTCCAAGAATCACTGGTTGAGATCAGCCGGGCAGTTCAATCGGTCAGGCAGCTTACCGATTACCTTGAGCGGCACCCGGAATCACTCATTTTCGGGAAGCCCCAATGATTGCTATGCTGGGCCCTATTGGCCCCTTGTTGTTCATTCAAAGCACCCCATGAAAACACTGTTTCCGCGCTTGATCTTGCTGATACCTTTGGTGGGGCTGGCCGGCTGTTTCAGTCATGGCCCTCAGGATATATTCTATATGCTGAAATCCGCTGACATTCCTCAGAGAACGGGGTCTACCTATCAGGCCGGTCCACTGCTGGGCTTTGGCCCCATTCGCGTGCCGGCCTATCTTGATCGTCCTCAGATCGTCGTCGCGGCCTCACCAGAAACCTATCGTCTTTCGGAAGGGCACCGCTGGGCAGAACGGCTCGATGACAATATTGCGCGGGTATCGATGGAAAATCTCGGTGCCTTATTGCCGGCATCTCGCATCATCCTCTATCCCTGGCCGCGGGAGCCGAAGCCGGATGGCCAGATCACTCTTGATATTCAGGACATGCATCTGACCCAGGAGGGTCGGGTGCTGATGCAGGCTCTGTGGTCTTTCAGGGGGCGTCAAAGCCCACCGCAGTCCTTCCGCTTTAGCTGCAATGAACCCGCCTCAACAACGGATTTTGCTAAAATGGTCGAGGTTGAAAGTCACTGTCTTGAGCGGCTGAACCGAGATATGGCGAAGTCGGTGCAGGGGTTTCGCTGAGGCGGCGCACTGATCCGATCGGCGGCCTGACCTGAGGTGAGGCGCTCGATAAAACTGAAATGGTATCATTTATGCATCACTCATTAAGAACCATGCAACTGCGCTGAGTGGTCCTAAGCCCCTATTCGGGTTGGGAGTCTATGTTGGGTTCCACAGGACCCACGAAATCATCGAGCGAATGACCCTTACCCTATGAAGAACGGTAGTAGTCTGGTTTATCGACAGGAGGTTTCGGCCACCCTGCATTATGGGGCGGCGCCCGGGGTTCCGTTGCCTCAGGGTGTCCATCTCACCAAGGATGGGGTTAACTTTGCCCTTTTTAGTCGGCATGCGAGTCGTGTCTGGCTGCTTCTCTTTGAATCTCAAGATCGGGATCATCCGAGCCAAACCATCGAACTGGATCGTGAGCACCATAAAACCGGTGACATCTGGCATATATCGATTCTTGGGGCTGGTCGTGGGTTGATTTATGCGTTCCGCGTCGATGGGCCAGATCAACCGGAGAAAGGGCACCGCTTTGATTCATCAAAAATACTCATTGATCCTTGTGCGAAGGCGCTGATTTCGCCAAGACATCTCGATTTTGGCGCGATTTGTCGTCTGCCTAAAGGGGATGAGGTGTGCCTTGACGCTCCGGCTATCGTGAAGTGCCTGGTGACTGAGAGTGTCTTTGATTGGGAGGATGACCGCCCGCTCTACCATCCATGGTCTGATCTGGTGATCTACGAGACCCATGTGCGCGGCTACACCATCCATCCCTCATCGGAATCAAAAGCACCGGGGACGTTTTTGGGTCTCATCGACAAGATTCCCTACCTGAAGTCGCTGGGGATTAATGCCATCGAACTGATGCCGCTGCAGGAATTCAACCCGTTTGAGGTGACGGCCAGAAATCCAGAGACCGGCGAACGACTCACTAATTATTGGGGCTATAACACCATTGCCTTTTTTGCACCTTATGAAGGCTATGGTTCAAGGCTTTATCCCGGGTGTCAGGTGGACGAATTCAAGGCTATGGTCAAAGCCTTTCATAAAGCGGGTATCGAGGTCCTTCTGGATGTGGTGTTCAATCATACCGCAGAGGGGAATGAGACCGGGCCCACCCTTAATTTCAGGGGCCTTGATAACAGTATTTATTACATGCTCGAGGACGACAAGCGCTACTACAAAAACTACTCGGGTTGTGGGAATACCCTCAATTGTAATCATCCAGTGGTTCGCAACTTTATTCTGGAGTGTTTGCGATACTGGGTGATGGAGATGCATGTGGATGGTTTTCGGTTCGATTTGGCCTCGATTTTGGGCCGCGATCGGGACGGGAGTTTGGTGCCTAATCCACCGCTTCTCGAACAGATCGCGGAGGATCCGATTCTGCGGGATGTTAAACTGATCGCTGAGGCCTGGGATGCCGGTGGTGCCTATCTGGTCGGCCGTTTTCCAGGTGAACGATGGTCTGAATGGAACGGCCTTTATCGAGATGACATTCGCCGCTACTGGCGGGGTGATCATGGGATGGCGGGTGCCTTCGCCAGTCGTCTATGCGGCAGCGCCGATATTTATGAGCACAGTGGCAAGGCGCCGGTGAACAGTATCAATTTTGTGACCTGCCATGACGGCTTCACTCTTCGCGATCTTGTGAGTTATGACTCAAAACATAACGTGGCCAATGGCGAAGACTCGAGGGATGGCTGCGGGGCGAATTACAGTCACAACTATGGTCATGAGGGAGACACCCAGGATCCTTTGATTCAAGAGCTCCGGGGCCGGCAGGGCAAAAACTTCATGGCTACGCTGTTGTTGTCCCGCGGTGTTCCTATGATCCTCGCGGGCGATGAAATGGGCAGAACACAGCAGGGTAATAACAATGCCTACTGTCAAGACAATGAGATCTCTTGGCTCGATTGGACCCTGGTGGACCGTCATTCCGAGCTTCTGGATTTCGTTCGGAATCTCATTCAGCTTCGGCGGCGCTATCCAGTGCTCTCCAGTGAGCGGTTCTATGAGCCTCATGAGATCAGCTGGTTCAATGCCCAAGGCTATGAGCCAAATTGGCACCAAGACGCATCCATTGCCTGCTATGTCCATCCGACAAGAGACGATCAGCATGTCTGTCTGATTGCCAATCCGAACCCGGCCCCCGTTTTCTTTCGCTTGCCTGAGCCCCCTCGGGGGCGGCAGTGGGTTCGGGTCGTTGATACCGGATCGCCGCCCCCCTTCGATATCTGTGCCAAGGGGGAGGGTGTCCTGATTGGTTCAGGGGGAGGGGTGCTGGTGCGCGACCGGAGTCTGATACTGCTCGGGGCTGAAAAATGAGGATTCTGCGCCTATTTGGAATAGGGTTTGTGGCTCTCTGTGCGCTGCTATTAGCGGGTTGCGCTTTGATTGGGCCCGATTTTGATACGCCAAAGAGTGATCTGAGTTCTGGGTGGATGGATAAGAAGGATAATCGTTTGAGCAAGGCCGATCCCGCGGGCTTTCGTGATTGGTGGAAGGCCTTTAAAGATCCGGTCCTTGATCGTCTGATCAACACCGCCTATAACCAGAATCTCTCTCTTCGAGCTGCGGGAATTCGTGTTCTTGCTGGCCGAGCCCAGTTGGGCGTTGCGATTGGTGACTTTTACCCGCAGTCCCAAAGCGTCGAAGGCCTGGTCTGGGATATACAGCTGCCAAAGTCCGGCTTAAGTGAGCGATTACCCAGCACCAATCGACCTGACTCCAGCAGCAGCAATGGGAGTTCTCTGTGGTTAGATCGACTGGGTCCCTCCGTGAGTTGGGAAGTCGATCTTTGGGGGAAGTTTCGACGCGCCATCGAGTCTGCTGATGCGTCTATGCTCGCTGCCGTGGCTGATTATGACAGTCTGTTGGTCAGTCTCACCGGAGATGTTGCCACCTACTACATTAAAATCAGGACCCTCGAGCGACGCCTTGACATTGCTAAGACAAACGTCGAAGCGCAACGCGGCAACCTGAAGATCGCGGAGTCTAAGTTTTTAGGGGGTAGTTCCTCACGCCGAGATGTGGAACAAGCTAAGACAGTGCTTGGCGGCACCCAAGCCACCATTCCAAAGCTGGATGCGCAGTTGCGTATCAATAAGAATGCGCTTTGTGTTCTCTTGGGTATTCCCCCACAAAATATCGAGAAGCTATTAGGTTCTGGTCTTGAAGCTTCTAAGATTCCAGTGCCCCCGGTTCAGGTGGCCGTTGGGGTGCCTCTTGATCTCCTGAGAAGAAGACCGGACATTCGCCAAGCAGCATACACAGCACAATCTCAGTCTGCCCAGATCGGCGTGACAAAAGCGAATCTATACCCCGCGCTCTCCATTAGTGGCAGCTTTGCCTTTGTTTCAAGTAGTGCCCAAGGGCATAGCCTCAGCGACATGTTTGCTTGGGGCAATAACTTTCATCGTTTTGGTCCGGCGATCCAATGGAACATTCTCAACTATGGTCAGATCACCAACCAGGTCCGCTTTGCTGACGCGCAATTTCAGGCCCTGGTCGTCGAATATCAAAATCAGGTCCTCAAAGCTCAGCAGGAAGTGGAGGACGGTTTGATCTTCTTCCTCAAAATGCAAGACGCTGCGGAGTACCTCGCCCAGAGTACCGCGGCAGCCAAAAGGTCTTTGGAGCTTGCGACGATCCAATATCGAGAGGGTATGGCGGACTTCACAACGGTTTTAACGGCAGAGCAATCGCTGTTATCTCAGCAGGATACGTTCGCTTCGACGCTCGGTGATGTCGCTATTGGGCTGGTGACGGTTTATCGCGGGATGGGGGGTGGCTGGCAGATACGAGAAGGCCATGACTTTATTCCAGCGGATATCCGGGAGGCCATGGATCAGCGAACGGGTTGGGGGGACCTTCTAAAGCCGTTGACGGTTCCAAGCGGGCCCGCTCAGGGTACGGTTCGGGCCCCTGAATGGTAGCCAGACCTCTTTTTCATCTTGATTGAGCAATTCCAGGATTTGATTATGTGCGCCCATCGTGTTTTGTCCCTGCGAAAGTCTCTGTTTCTTATCGTTCTTTCCGGGCTGATGTTATCGGCTTGCGAAAGTGGTAACAGTTACAAGCCACCTCCCGCCGCTCGGGTCACGGTGGCGCATCCGCTGATGGGGGAAGTGACCGATGCGATGGAGTTCACTGGCAACACGCAGGCGATCTATACCGTTAAGTTGCGTGCACGAGTAGAGGGGTATCTTGACAAGGTGCTCTTTCGAGAGGGTGACATCGTTGAGGAGGGGAAGACGCTCTTCGTGATTCAGCCTGAAAGCTATATCGCGAAGGCCAAGGAGGCGGAAGCCAATCTCCTCTCGGCCAAAGCCAAATCAATGCACTCAGAAACCGAATTTAAGCGATTTACCCTTCTGATGAAGCAGGATGCAGCGGCTCAGACGGATGTGGACCATTGGCTCTATGAGCGTGATGCGAATCGTGCTGATGTGATGGGAGCCGAAGCGCAATTAGCCATCGCTAAACTTAATTTGAGCTACACCCAGGTCAAGGCACCCTTTCATGGCAAGGTGAGTCGGCGCTATTACGATCCAGGCAATGTGGTGGGTCACAGCGAAGAAACCGTTCTCGCTGAAATCAATAAGATCGATCCGATCTATGTGTATTTCACCATCAGCGAACGGGATCTCCTGAGGATTAGGCAGAGTCAAAGCGATCGGGGAGAGGCCGTTGGCGCCCCTCCCCGCGTCCCAATTCAAGTAGGGCTTGCCAACGAAACCGGGTATCCCCATCAAGCGACCCTCGATTACACCGATATTCAGGTGGACCCGACCACTGGGACGCTGCAATTAAGAGCGACCCTTGCAAATCCCAGTAACAATATTTTCCCAGGACTTTTTGTCCGCATCCGTGCGGAACGCCCTTTTAAGCGACAGGGGTTATTGGTCCCAGAAGATGCGGTCGCCTTTGATCAAGCGGGCGCTTATGTCCTGGTCGTCGATGATCAGGATGTGGTGAGTCGCCGCGCCATCACCTTAGGACCCCAGGTGAATAAACAATTTGCTATCGAGTCGGGCCTTGATGCGGGGGATTGGGTGATTGTGAATGGTCAGATGCGGGCGATCCCTGGAAAGAAGGTCTCTCCAGATAAGGGCGCTGAGGTGAAGGAGTCGGTGACCCCATGATGTCGAAGTTCTTTATCGAGCGCCCGATCCTCGCCAATGTAATCGCGATTATCACGGTGATCCTTGGGTTGGTGAGTGTCGCCGGGCTCCCTGTTTCTCAGTACCCCCAGATTGTTCCACCCACCATTCAGGTTTCGACCAGTTACCCCGGTGCGAGTGCTGAGGTCATTGCAAAGACGGTGGGTATTCCCATTGAAGAGGGGGTCAATGGGGTTGAAAAGTCGATGTATATCTATTCAACCAGTGGTTCGGATGGATCTTATGTTCTGACGATCACTTTTGAGGTCGGCACGGATCTCAACTCTTCCCTGAGTCTGGTTCAGAATCTGGTCAACGGCCAAATGTCACAGTTGCCAGATGCCGTTCAAAAGCAGGGTATTAGTATCCGCAAGGTATCGACCAATATTTTGATGGCGATCAGCCTGTTTGCTGAGGATGAACGGTTTGATGAGACGTACTTGTCAAATTACGCACAGATCAACCTCATGTATCCGTTGTGGCGCATTCCAGGCGTCGGACAAATTGTCGTCAAGGGTGCGGGTTCCTATAGCATGCGGATATGGATGGACCCCGAAAGACTCAAATATTATGGTCTCACCACCACCGATGTGGCGGATGCCGTTCGCTCGCAGAATAATCAGGTGGTTGCAGGGCAGTTGGGGGGTCCTCCAGTGCCTGAGGATCAGTCCTTCCAGTTAACGATTAATGCACTGGGACGGCTCTCCGATATTTCCGAGTTTGAAGACATTATCGTGAAGGCGGTGACGCCAAAGAGCAGTCAAAATGGCCAAAAGAGCCAAAATGGGTCCGATGCAGCCACCGCGCAAATTGTTCGGGTCAAAGACGTTGCAAGGGTCGAATTAGCCCAGAAATCCTATACCAATTTTGCGGCGGTCAGTGGCCATAAGGCGGCTCAGATCTTGGTCTATGGCCTCCCCGATGCGAACGCATTAGACGTCGGAGCCAAGGTCAAGGATCTCACCAAGAAAATGGCGGCAGAATTTCCTGAAGGACTGAGTTACAGCATCCTTTACGATACGACGGACTTCATCGAGCAGTCGATTCATGCGGTTTATGAAACGCTTTATGAGGCCGGCTTTTTGGTTCTTGCCGTGGTCATTCTCTTCCTTCAAAACTGGCGGGCGACCTTGGTCCCCGCGACGACGGTCCCGGTCACCATTATCGGGGCCTTCGCGGCGATGGCCATGCTCGGCTTTTCGGTCAATCTGATGACCCTTTTCGGACTGATTCTTGCCATTGGCATCGTGGTCGATGACGCCATTGTCATCGTCGAGAATGCAACCTCCCATATTGAGGCGGGGCTGACGCCAAAAGAGGCCGCTATCAAGGCCATGAGTCAGATGACAGGCCCTGTTATCGGTATCACCTTGGTCCTTTCCGCGGTCTTTCTTCCCGCGGCCTTTCTTCCAGGGATCAGCGGCGAGCTCTTTAAGCAGTTTGCACTGGTCATAGCCTCAACGGCCATTATTAGCGCCATCAATGCGCTGACATTAAAGCCCGCCCAATGTGCTCTTTACTTGAAGCCAAGGCCTAAGGATTATCAGCCCAATGCGTTTTATCGCGCCTTCAATCTCGGCTATGGAAAGGTTGAAGCGGCCTACACCAGGATCATTCGGTGGATGGTGGAGCGAGCCCGAGCCATGGTGGCGCTGTTTGTGGTCGTTATCCTGTTGGGTGGTTGGATGTTTGCGCATCATCCCACGGGTTTTCTGCCGATAGAGGATCAGGGGTACGCCATCATTTTTGGGAAATTGCCGGAAGGGAGTTCTCAGCCGAGGGTGCGGGCGGTGATCGACAACGTCGGCCAGATATTGAAGGAGACCCCGGGAATCAAGGGATGGATCACCATCGGTGGGTTTTCCGTCCCCGATACGGCCAATCTTGCCAACGCGTTCACTATTTTTGCGCCTTACGAAAGTTGGGAGAAACGGGGTGAAGCCTTGAGTCAGGCCGTTATTCTCCAGGATCTAAAACATAAATTTGATGGGATACAAGAGGCCCGTGTCGTCGCGGTGACGCCGCCTCCGATTGCGGGTCTTGGACAGGTTGGCGGCCTTCAGATGATGGTGGAGGATCGTGGCGCTCGAGGTATTCGGGAGTTACAACCCATCATGACCGAGTTGATGAGAGCGGCAGCCACCCAGAGTGGGCTCGGTTTCTCAGCCACGACCTTTAGTGCCTTAAGTCCTCAGCTTTTTTTAGATATCGATCGCACCAAGGCGCAATCTCTTCAGGTCCCTATTGAAAATATCTTCGGGACGCTGCAGTCCTATCTTGGTTCAAGCTACGTGAATTTGTTCACCAAATTTGATCAGTCCTTTCAGGTCTATGTGCAGGCTGATGCCGCTTATCGACGGAGTATCGAGGATATTCAGGATCTCTATGTTCGAAACAATGAGTCCAATATGGTCCCCCTTGGGACGCTCTTAACCATCAATCGGAAAGTAGGCTCTGAATTGGTGTCTCGTTATAACCTCTACCCCGCCGCCCCTTTCTTTGGAGCGCCAGCTCCAGGCGTGAGCGGGGGTGATGCGATGCATATCATGGAGCAAATGGCGGATGCCTCATTGCCGCAGGGATTCCACTACGATTGGACGTCAGTCGCTTATCAGCAGAAGTTGGTCGGCAATACCGCTTATTTTGTCTATGCGCTGTCCTTGTTGCTGGTGTTTCTGGTTCTTGCGGCCCAATACGAAAACTGGATCTCTCCGCTGGGGGTCATTTTGGTCGTGCCGATGGCCTTAGTCGGGGTGATTTTGGCCCTGATCGCCCGAAATTTTGACAACAACCTTTACACCCAGGTCGGGCTCGTTCTGATGATAGCGCTCGCTAGTAAAAACGCGATTCTGGTCGTTGAGTTTGCCCGGGAACTGCGCGCTGAGGGCCACTCGATTGTCGATGCGGCCGTTGAGGCCACACGGAAGCGGTTTCGCCCTATCATCATGACCTCCTTTGCCTTCATCCTTGGGGTGGTGCCGCTGTTGAAGGCGACCGGCGCTGGCGCTGCAAGCCAGCAGGCGATAGGAACCGTTGTGTTTGGGGGGATGCTGGCATCGACTCTGGTCGCGATTCCCTTTGTGCCCGTCTTCTATGTCCTCACCCAGCAGCTATCGGAGTGGTTGGACGCCCGTAAGTCAAAGAAAGCGGCCTCCTGATCAGGAGGCCGCCGGTGCGTTGCGGCGGAAGGCCTAAGGTCACGGGTTGACGGACTGGTTGGCGGAGAATTGATGGCCAAGGTTGTCCTTGATGTCGACCTTTAGTTCGCCTGCTTGTCCTGGGACAAAGTAGAACCTGAAGTTTGGATCCGTGCTGAGAGCGATGTCGCCCTTTACGGTCATGATCGGGTTCCCATCGAAGGTCACTCGGACGTCCGTCACATACTCGGCCGGTTGCGTCATTCGACTGATTTGGTCCATTTGCATCCCGGTGATGTTGGGGTGACTGATGAGAAGTTGGACGGCGTTTGCTGATCCGAGAGACAGTTTTTCCTGGTCGAACTTGAATTTCATTTTTCCAAACCGGGCCTTTGCGGCCTCGCTGTCGGTTCCGATCGGAGCGGAACAGCCACCACTGGCTTTGATAAAAGTCTTCGCCATGTGAAGTGTGCCCTCGTTGGTTTCAGCAATGGCGCGGATATAAGAGTAGGCGTTGACCCGCATGCGGGTTGCGATGTCGGCTTTCCCGCTCTCTCTGGTAAATTCAAACGACGCCGAAAAAGGGGTCGGATTATGATCGATAATGACCGTGACCTTCTTAATGAATTGGGCCTCCGTCTGAGGAAACTTGCTGGTGATTTGGATGGGCACCAGCGCAGGGTCCTCGGCGCGATAAGGCGCCGTGATCTCAATAGTCATCTGATCCTCGCTAATAGGTCGATCACCGAAGAATTGATGTTTGAGGTGTGAGGTCCATTGGGTCTCATCTTCACCCTCAGCCATAGCGCCAAGAGGGAAGCCTGAGAGATGAAGGAGGGTGAAGGTCAGTAGTATCCGGACAATAAGGGTCTTCATGGATCAGATCTCCCTGGGTTTTTCATGGCGGGTTCGGGGCTTGGGTCTTCCCACTCGAGTTCGGCGAAGCCTGAGGCGATGTTACGCTGATGAAAGTCGTCAAATAGCTGCCAGTCGGCCCGCTGCCGGTGACCGATCTCATTCATCGCCTGCTCGATGGTTTTGTTGGCTTTCAGGGCGGCTCTGATGTCCTCGGCGAGGCCCTCAAGATAGCGTTTTTCACCGGTCAGCGCCAAAGGCCAGAGGGCCGTGATGGGGCCGTGTCCTGGGACCACCCGGTCTGCAGGAATCGATTGCAGTTGAGTGATCACCTTGAGCCACCCGAGAAGGCTGCCGTCGATGACCGGTAAGTGTCCCATGAAGAGAAGGTCGCCAAGCCAGAGGGTTTTCGATTGACTCTCAAAGACACTGAGGTCGTTGTCGGTATGTGCGGTTGGATAGGCCACCAAGTGAAGCTTTCTGCCCCCAAGGTCAAGGTCCAAAGACTCTCGAACCTCAACATCTGGAGGGATAAAGTCATCGGGGCCCAAGGTTAATCCGAGGAGATCTCGGGCTTGGTTGATGTAGTAAGGGGCTCTTTGTGCCATGGCGGCGGCCAGGCGATAATGACCGACAAACTTGACGCCGGGTAATTTGAACGCCCGATTTCCTTCAATGTGATCTGGGTGTACGTGGGTATTGATCACATAGCAGACCGGAACTTCCGTGGTGGCCTTCACCGCCGCCTTGAGGCTTTCCCCCTGTGCTTGACTGCCGCCGGTATCGATGACGGCGACACAGTGGTTGCCGACGATGAACCCGATGTTGGCAATCTCTCCATGATTCTCAGGATTGGGCAGAAGGTGCCTGCCCTGATGGACATAAACGCCATCGGCGACCGCCTTGATGGCGAGGGGTTCGGCGAGCGGATTCGATGAAAGCCCGAGCATGCCGAGACTGACGACGCAGAGTGATAGGCCCTTTAGTGAGCGGCGACGAGGTGTGGGGATGGGGGACATCGGGGTGGGTGTGTCAAAGATGCTCAAGGGGGTAGAGGACGCATTTTCTGTTCCAGGAGGAATTAAAGCAATCCAAAAAAGGACCATCCATGGGTCGTGAGAGAGAGATCTCTTAGGGATCGATCGCAACATGGGCTTTGGAGATAAAGTTTCTGGCTTGGACTGTGGCCGTTGACTTTTGCCCTGAAATCCTTCAAGTTACGCACCCAGACGGTCGCCTCGGGATTTATCCCGGTTTTTATAAAGAAATTGAGTACCGAAAAAAACCGCGGCACGTTAAGCTTAGGTGTAAATAAGCGTTTGCAAACGTATTTTGCCTTATATTGAGGAGGACAAACGATGAAGAACTCTTTGAAGAGTTTGCTGCTGTCGACGACTGTAGCGTGTGCCATATTGGCTCCAGCTGTAGTTTCTGCGAATGCCGAGGTAGAAAAGCTGTCTCATGATCCAGCCAACTGGGCGACGTGGGGTGGGGATTATTTTGGTAGCCGTTTCAGCACGCTCACTCAGATCAACAAGGACAATGCCAAGACCATCCAGCCGATCTGGACGTTCTCAACCGGCGCTCTGCGCGGTCATGAGGGGGGTCCCTTGGTCGTCAACGGACTGATCTACATCCATACCGGCTTCCCGCACAAGATTTATGCGATGAGCCAGGACACCCACAGTGTTGTTTGGGAATACAACTACGCCCCTGACAAGGGAACGGATCCAACCCAGGTCATTGGTGTGATGTGTTGTGACGTGGTTAACCGGGGTCTTGGTTACGGCGATGGCAAAATCTTCTTGGCTCAGGGTGATGCCACGCTGATCGCACTTGATGCGAAGACCGGCAAGCTCGTCTGGAAAGTCAAGAATGGTGATCCAAAGGCGGGTATGACCAACACCAGCGCACCCGTCATCGTCAAGGACAAGGTGATGATCGGTATTTCAGGCGGTGAGTTCGGTGTTCGTGGCTTTATGGCCGCTTACAACGTCAAGGACGGTAGCCTCGCTTGGAAGGCTTACAGCTTGGGTCCTGATGCCGACATGAAGATCGATCCAGACAAGACCATGACCTGGACTGACGGCAAGATGGCCGCGGTCGGTAAGGATTCTTCTTTGAAGTCCTGGCAGGGTGACCAGTGGAAGATCGGTGGTGGCACCACGTGGGGATGGACCAGCTACGACAAGGAGACCAACCTGATTTACTACGGTTCAGGCAATCCTTCAACGTGGAACCCCGTCCAGCGTCCAGGCGATAACAAGTGGTCGATGACCATATGGGCTCGTGATGCGGATACCGGTGCTGCGAAGTGGGTTTACCAGATGACCCCGCACGATGAATGGGATTATGACGGTATCAACGAAATGACCTTGATCGACCTTCCGATGAAGGACAAGGATGGCAAGGAGCACGCAAAGCTTCTGACCCACTTCGATCGTAACGGATTCGGCTACACCCTCGATCGTCTGACCGGCGAGCTGTTGGTGGCTGAGAAGTTCGACAAGATGGTGAATTGGGCCACTCACGTTGATCCCAAGACGGGTCGGCCTCAGGTCGTCAGTCAGTACTCGACCCAATCAGGTGGTGAAGACCATAACCAGAAGGGCATCTGTCCTTCAGCGATGGGTGCTAAGAATGAGCCACCGGTGACCTTCTCACCAAAGACCAAGCTCATCTACATCCCAGGTAACCATACCTGTATGGACTATGAGCCCTTCCAGGTTGAGTACACCGCGGGCCAGCCTTATGTCGGTGCAACGCTGAATATTTATCCAGCGAAAACCAACGTCAAGACCGGTGACAAGGAAGAAAAGCTTCACATGGGTTCTTTCACTGCGTGGGATCCGACCACCGGTAAGATCGCATGGCAAATTGACGAGCCTTTCTCGCTTTGGAGCGGCATGCTCTCCACCGCCAGCGATTTGGTGGTGTATGGGACGCTTGAGGGTTACCTCAAGGTGCGTGATGCCAATACCGGTGCTGAACTTTATAGGTTCAAGACCCCTTCAGGGATCATCGGCAACGTCAGCACTTGGATGTATAACGGCAAGCAGTACCTCGGTGTCCTCTCTGGCATCGGTGGCTGGGCAGGCGTTGGGATGGCGGCTGGCCTTGAGGGCGACAGTGAAGGTCTGGGTGCTGTAGGCGCTTACAAGAGCCTCGGCGCACACACCAAGCTGGGTGGCGTGTTTACGGTGTTTGCTCTGCCTAACTAAGAGTAGACCGGCGGGTTTTTTTAAAACCCGCTTCATCACCCTTAAAAAAACCCTGGCGGTTTAGGCGGCCAGGGTTTTTTATTGCCATCGGTTCCGCGCCTCAAAGGAACTATGAGCGCTAGGTGAGTCTCCAAATGGGCGCCTGGATCTTGATGGTTTTTAATGAATGAACGATGGGGACAATGATGCACGTCTTACGCTTCCCGGTGATGGCCGGATTTTTTTTATTGATGACAGGGCTTGTCCATGCCGATGGCGGGGTGTTCAAGGTCTGTGCGGATCCCAACAATCCGCCGCTGTCGCTCGAGAATGGCAAGGGATATGAAAACAAGATCGCCAACCTTATCGCCGATGCGCTAGGGCAGAAATTGGAATACACCTGGTTTCCTCAGCGCCTTGGTTTTATTCGAAACACCCTGAAAGCCAAACTCCCAGATTCTGAGAGCTATAAGTGTGATGTGGTGATGGGGGTTCCTGATGGCTTTGAAATAGCCGCAACGACCCGTCCTTATTATCGTTCCACCTATGTTCTGGTTCTCGTGAAGGGGGGGGCATTGGATGCCGTGAAGGCACCCAATGATCTTGATCGATTGCCGCAAGATGTCCGCAGCAAACTTCGGATTGCGATGTTCGACGGGGCTCCTGGGACCACGTGGCTATTGAATCATGGACTGATGACTCAAGGCATTCCTTATCAGACCATGACGGGTGATACCAGCGAGAATGCGGCTCAGGTTCTGCTTCGAGATTTCACCGATAAGAAATTGGATATGGTGATTCTTTGGGGGCCCATGGCCGCCTACCTTTCGAAGGAGAAACCCGGGATGTTCGAGGTGATTCCGATGATCTCAGAGCCTGGGCTTCGTTTTGATTTTGCGATGTCTATGGGGGTTCGAATCCCCGATAAGGAGCGTAAGAAGGTCCTTGACGATCTGATTGAGAAGAAGGGCGCTGAGATCGAGGCGATTTTGAAAGACTACGGTGTCCCCTTGCTTCCCTTAGAGAGTGCCGCTACAAAGCCTCATTGATGGATGGGCTCATACAAAGCCTATGGACCGTGCCTTCGGGTAGCGCGGTCCATAGGTCTTCAGGCTTCACGCCGCATCTGCGGAAATAAGATCACATCGCGGATGGAGGGGGCGTCGGTGAAGAACATCACCAGACGGTCAATGCCGATGCCTTCCCCTGCGGTGGGTGCCATCCCATGCTCCAGCGCGCGAATATAATCGCCATCGTAATGCATCGCTTCCTCGTCCCCTTGATCTTTGTCGAGAACCTGCTGGCGGAAACGTTCGGCTTGATCTTCAGGATCGTTCAGCTCTGAGAATCCATTGGCCAACTCGCGGCCGCCGATAAAGAATTCAAAGCGGTCGGTAATGAAGGGATTTTCATCGTTTCGTCGTGCCAAAGGGGATACCTCGGCGGGATAGGCGGTGATGAACGTCGGTTCGATCAGTTGGTCCTCGACTGTCTTCTCAAAGATGTCTGTCTGAATTTTTCCAAGTCCATCGCTCGCTGCCACCTTGAGTCCCAGTCGATGGGCGACATCCGACGCACTGTCGCGTGCTGCGAGGAGATCGGCGGTGATCTCCGGGTTGTAATGGGTGATCGATTCAAGCAAGGTCATTCGTCTGAAGGGTTGTTGAAGATCAAAGTCGGAGCCCTGATAGTGGATCTGGGTCGTTCCAAGCAATGTTTCTGCGAGACTTCGCATCAAGGCCTCGGTCAGGTCCATCAGGTCGCGATAATCGGCATAGGCTTGGTAGAACTCGATCATCGTGAATTCTGGGTTATGGCGCGTTGAGAGGCCTTCGTTCCTAAAGCTTCGATTGATTTCAAAAACGCGCTCAAACCCACCGACCACAAGACGTTTCAGATAGAGCTCAGGCGCAATGCGCAGGTAGAGATCCATATCGAGCGCATTATGGTGGGTGATGAAAGGCTTCGCGCGGGCGCCTCCTGGGATCACTTGCATCATCGGCGTTTCGACTTCGAGGAAATCACGCTGGGTCAGGAATTCACGAATATGGCGCACGATGGCGCTTCGAAGCAGAAAGACGCGACGAGAATCCTCATTCATGATGAGATCGAGATAGCGTTGCCGATAGCAGGTTTCGGCATCTGTTAGACCATGAAACTTTTCAGGGAGAGGTCTTAGGGATTTGGTTAACAGGCGAAGGCTGCTGGCTTTGACCGAGAGCTCGCCGGTTTTGGTCATAAAGAGGGTGCCCTCAACGCCGATAATATCGCCGATGTCCAAGCCCTTGAAGGCGTCGTAGACGCCCTCGGGCAGATGGTCTCGCTGCAGGAACAGCTGGATCTGCCCTGACATGTCTTGGAGATGAGCAAAGGCGGCTTTCCCCATCACCCGGCGGGTCATCATGCGTCCGGCCAACGAGACCTTGATGGCTCTGGATTCGAGCTCCTCTGCGGCAAGGTCTTGAAATTCAGACAGTAAAGGCTCCGCCAGATGATGTCGGCGAAAGTCATTCGGGAAGGCGGTGGCGCCACTCTGTCTTAGGGCGTTCAGTTTTTCCCGGCGCTGGCTAATCAGCTTATTTTCGTCTTGCTGGTCATTCATGGTTTATAAACCGCTCTTCAGGCTGGCTTCGATAAAGAGATCCAGATCGCCATCAAGGACGGGCTGCGGGTTACTGGTCTCCACTTGGGTTCTAAGATCCTTGATGCGCGATTGATCAAGGACGTAGGAGCGGATCTGACTGCCCCAGCCGATATCCGACTTGGAGTCTTCCAACTTCTGTTTTTCGGTATTACGTTTTTGAATCTCAAGCTCATAGAGTTTGGCGCGCAGCTGCTTCATACACGTGTCGCGGTTGGCATGCTGTGAGCGCTGGCTTTGGCATTGAACCACCACCCCTGAGGGAAGATGGGTGATGCGCACAGCCGATTCGGTGCGGTTAACGTGCTGCCCCCCGGCACCGCTCGCGCGGTAGACATCGGTCCTCAGATCGGCGGGGTTGATATCAATGTCGATGTTGTCATCGACTTCGGGCGAAACGAACACGGATGAAAACGAAGTATGTCGCCGGTTGCCGGAATCAAACGGGGATTTCCTAACCAGTCGATGGACGCCGGTTTCTGTTCTGAGCCAGCCATAGGCGTATTCGCCTTCAAAACGAATGGTCGCGCTTTTGATGCCGGCAACATCGCCACTGGACTCTTCGACGAGTTCAGTTTTGAAGCCGCGGCGTTCGCCCCATCGGAGGTACATCCGCTCTATCATGGCCGCCCAGTCTTGAGCTTCAGTGCCCCCGGATCCTGCTTGAACGTCGAGGAAAGCGTTGCAGTGGTCCATCTCACCCGAAAACATCCGGCGAAATTCAAGTTCTGCGATAATTTTTTCAAAACCTTCAAGGTCAAGAGCGACCAGATCAACGCTGTCTTCGTCCTCCTCCGCGACGGCCAATTCCAGAAGTTCTGCAGCCTCCTTAATACCCCGATCCATCTTGATCAGGTTATTGACCACCGCTTCGAGTTGGGTTCGCTCCTTGCCGAGGGTTTGGGCCCGTTCAGGATCATTCCAGATTTTGGGATCCTCAAGTTCCCGAAGGACTTCGGTCAGTCGTTCCTGTTTGTCCTCGAAGTCAAAGATACCCCCTAAGGGACTCTTGTCGGCCCTTGAGGTCTTTGATCTGGTTGTAAAGGGGGTTGAGTTCGCGCATGAGGGATCCTGCCAGGAAAACAGCGAATTATACCTCCGATCCTGGCCCCCTGTCCTCTAAGCCTTGCTCTAAGATCGCTGAGAGGCTTGATCCCTAAGGCTTGGGGGTGGTTGCGACTTCAATATGGCCATCGACGATCCGAACCTCATAGGCGGCGATGTCGGTATAAGCCGGAGCGCAGAGCGCTTTGCCCGTTGCAAGGCAAAATCTCGCGCCGTGGCGGGGGCAGACGATGGCTCCGGCTTCGATGCGGCCGCTGGCAATCTCGGCGCCGTCGTGGGAGCAGACATCGGCAATGGCATAGACGGTGCCATCGGTCCTAAAAAGAGCGACCTCATCGCCAGCCACCTCGAGGGTCATATGTTCGCCTTCAGCGAGCAGTGATTCAGGACCCACTAATAGCCAATCAGACATGACCCCACTCCTTCGAAGCGTTTATTCGGTGCTGATGGAATGACCCTCATCCTTGAGGGCTGCCTGCAAAGAATGCCAGGCCAGGGTGGCGCATTTGACGCGGGCCGGATAGGCCCTGACGCCCGAAAGAACGGCTAATTTGCCGATGTCTTCAAGGTTGATGTCGTCCCCGCTCTTTCCCGTCGTCATTCGGTGAAAGGTTTCAAAGAGTTTTTCTGCTTCAGCTTCGCTTTGGCCTTTGACCATTTCGGTCATTAACGACGCGGAGGCGGTCGAAATAGCGCAGCCTGCCCCTTGAAAGCTGATGTCTTCGATCAGGCCATCTTTGACCTTGGCGTAAAGGGTGATGCGATCTCCGCACAGCGGATTGAAGCCTTGGATGGTCCGATTGGCATCGGCCATGACCCTAAAGTTACGGGGGTTTCGGTTATGGTCGAAGACCACTTCCTGATAGAGGTCTCTGATCTGGTCCAGCATGTGATGAGTTGAGTTATTTGAAGAGTTTGATGACCTGACGGATGCCGTCCATCAGGGTGTCGACTTCGTCGAAGGTATTGTACAGGGCGAAGGACGCCCGCGCGGTGGCCGGGAGCCCGAAGAAGTCCATCACCGGCATCGCGCAGTGATGACCGGCCCGAATGGCGATGCCGAGTTGGTCTAAGAGGGTGCCGATGTCATGGGGATGAATGCCCTCGAGCGTGAACGACAAAATGGCGCCCTTTTGGGGCGCGCTGCCGATGAGGCGGAGTCCCTCGATTTCAAGCGCCTTTGAGGTCGCGTAGGTGAGGAGTTGTTCTTCGTGATCGGCAATGGCTGCCATACCGATCGCCTCGACAAAATCAATGGCGGCCCCAAGCGCGATGGTATCGGCGATATTGGGCGTTCCTGCCTCGAATTTGTAGGGGAGCTCGTTGAATTCGGTTTCTTCGAAGGTCACTCGACGAATCATGTCGCCGCCACCCTGGTAAGGCGGCATGGCTTCAAGGAGGCTTTCCTTGCCGTAAAGAACACCAATCCCTGATGGCCCGTAGAGTTTGTGGCCCGAAAAGGCAAAGAAATCACAGTCAAGATCTCTCACATCCATCGGCAGATGGGGGGCCGATTGCGCGCCATCGAGCATGACCGGAATGTCGCGCGCATGGGCAAGGCGGATGATGTCCTTGACAGGATTAATGGTCCCGAGCGCGTTCGACATGTGAGTGATGGAGACGAGGCGTGTCTTTTCTGAGAGGAGGCCCTCAAACTCCGCCATCAGTAACGTGCCCTCGAGGGAGATGGGGGCCACTTTAAGCACGGCGCCGGTCTGAAGCGCCAGCATTTGCCAGGGGACGATGTTGGAGTGGTGCTCCATGGCAGAGATGAGGATTTCATCGCCCGGCATGAGTTTTGAGCGGCCATAGCTTTGGGCCACGAGATTGATGGCCTCCGTGGTGCCGCGCACAAAAATCACCTCATGGGTGTGGCGGGCATTGATGAATCGCCTGACTTTCTCTCGAGCCTCCTCGAAAAGATCGGTGCAGCGCTGGCTGAGCGTGTGAACGCCGCGATGGACGTTCGCATAATCCACGCGGTAGACCTCACTCAGGCGGTCAATGACGCAGAGGGGTTTCTGGGTCGAGGCGGCATTATCAAGATAGACCAGAGGATGGCCGTTAATGCGCTCAGCGAGGATGGGGAACTGCTGGCGAATCGCTTCAAGATCAAGCGTCGTGGGGTGAGGATGCATCAGGGTTCACTTCCAAAGTCTGAGCCGGGCAAGCTGGCCTTCAAGGCGTCACGGATCGACGCTCTCGCTGAAGCGGGATCGATCCGTTCGATCAGTTCATTGGCAAAGGCAAAGGTCAACATATGGCGGGCTTCAGCTTCGCTGATACCGCGCGACTGGAGGGTGAAAACCGCTTCCTCATCGAGTTGGCCTACAGTGACTCCGTGGGAACATTTAACGTCGTCAGCATGGATCTCAAGTTGCGGTCTAGCATCGATCTCTGCCTCACTGGATAAGAGAAGATTTCGAAGGCTCATCCCGGCATCGGTCTTGTCAGCGCCCGGGGCGACCACGATACGTCCAGTGAAGACCCCTCTGCCGCGTTCGTGCGCAATCCCTCTAAAGGTCTGCCGACTTAAGGCCTCCGTGCCGCAATGATCGAGGCGGGTCTCGACGTCCTGGTGTTGGCGTCCCGAGGCCAGTAAAAGCCCCTCAAGCTCGCACTCGGCTGAGGACCCAAGTTGGGCGTGAATTTCAGTTCTAGACCAAAGGGCGCCGAGGCTTGAGAGATGCCCTCGGTAGCGTCCCGACCGTTTAAGCTGAAGTCGAAGGCCGCTGTAATGATGGCTGGCTTTGCCCTCCCGCTGGAGTTTGACATGCCTTAGGGAGCTGTTTTCAGCAACCTCTGCATAGGTCATGCTGGTGGTTAGTGAGGGGCTATCGTCGTGACCTATGAACACTTCGATCAAATGGGCGTGTGCACCCGGGGCGATTCGAAGGCGGTGCTGGAGGGTGTTGAGCCCATGGGCCTGCTGGGCGAGGTGGAGAACGACAATGGGTTTTTCAAGGTGATAGTTTGGCTGAATGTCGAGACACAGACCCTCACTAAAGAGGGCCCTGTTGAAATCTTCAAGCCGGTGGCAAGAGGCCGTCTCGGTGTTTTCAAACAGACCCGCGAGGTGTTCCCCAGGCGCCTTAAGGGCAAGGCTCAGTGGCTTGAGGTAGACCTCCTTTGGGAGACCCTCAAGGCAAGAGGCTGCTTCAGAAAAATGACCATCGACGAAGACGACCTGGTAGGCGTCCCTCATGAGGTCGAGGTCCAACGGTTCTGATGGAATCGCGTGGACCTCTTTTGAGGGTGTGAAGCGGGCTCTTTCGAGGGATCGAAGGGGTGTGTAGCGCCATGCCTCCTCCCGGGTGTCGGGAAATCCGTGCGCGATAAACCGTTCGCGCGAAGGGGCCCTCAGCGTCTCAAGCCAAGGCAATGGCGTTCCTTCGACCGTCTTAAAAAAAGCCTGGTAGTGTTCCACGGAGTCCATGTGTCCTAGTCCTCAGTGGTTCAGGCTGGCGTCGATCCAGCCGTAGCCCCGCGCTTCCAGTTCCAGCGCGAGTTCAGGGCCCCCGGACTTTACGATGCGGCCCTGAGCCAGAACGTGGACGACATCGGGTTTGATGTAGCTGAGCAGTCGCTGATAATGCGTCACCATAATAAACGAGCGCGTGGGCGAGCGAAGGGCATTGACGCCGTCTGCAACAATCTTCAGCGCATCGATATCAAGGCCGGAGTCGGTTTCATCCAGAATGCACAGCCTGGGTTCAAGAATGGCCATTTGAAGGATTTCGTTACGCTTTTTTTCGCCCCCTGAAAACCCCTCGTTAACGCCTCTGTAAAGGAACTGTTCATCGAGGTTGAGGCTTTTAATCTTCGATTTCACGAGTTGGAGGAAATCCATGGCGTCAACCTCGGTTTGGCCATGGTGCTTACGAATGGCGTTAAGCGCGGCTTTGAGCAAGTAAATATTGCTGACCCCCGGAATTTCAACCGGGTACTGAAAGGCGAGGAAAATTCCTTCGCGAGCCCTTTCTTCAGGTTTCATGACCAAAAGATCTTTGCCCTCGTAAGTCACCGAGCCATGGGTGACTTCATAGCCTTCGCGTCCTGCCAGAATGTTGGAGAGGGTGCTCTTGCCGGATCCGTTTGGGCCCATGATGGCGTGGACCTCGCCGGGTTTAATCTCAAGGCTGATGCCGTTAAGGATGGCCTGCTCGCCGGCTCTGGCTTCAAGGTGTTGAATGCTTAGCATGGTATTAATTCGATGGAGTGGTTTGATTGTTGGGATTAGCCCACGCTGCCTTCGAGGCTGATACCCAATAGGGCCTGGGCTTCAACGGCAAATTCCATAGGGAGCTCCTTGAAGACTTGCTTACAGAAGCCGTTGACGATCATGGAGACCGCATCTTCGGCTGAAAGGCCGCGTTGCTGGCAAAAAAACAGTTGATCCTCACTGATCTTCGCGGTGGTGGCTTCATGTTCAAGCCGTGCCGTGGGTTCCTTGATCTCAATGTAGGGAAAGGTGTGGGCACCGCATTTTGGGCCGATGAGGAGCGAGTCACACTGGGTGTAGTTGCGCGCATTCAGAGCGCCAGGAAGGATCTTGACCTGTCCTCGGTAGGTGTTTTCAGCGCGGCCCGCCGAAATGCCCTTGGAGATGATGGTGCTCTTGGTGTTTTTTCCGATATGAATCATCTTGGTCCCAGTATCCGCCTGCTGACGATGATTGGAGACGGCCACTGAATAGAACTCGCCTATCGAGTGATCGCCTCGGAGGATACAGCTTGGGTATTTCCAGGTGATCGCGGAGCCGGTTTCCACCTGGGTCCATGAAATTTTGGCGTGGCGGCCTCTGCAGTCACCCCGCTTGGTCACAAAATTGAAGATACCGCCGCGACCTTCCTCGTCACCGGGATACCAATTCTGAACGGTGGAGTATTTGATCTCGGCATGATCGAGGGCGATCAGTTCGACCACGGCGGCATGCAATTGGTTTTCATCCCGCATGGGGGCGGTGCAGCCCTCGAGGTAGCTGACGTGGCTATAGTCTTCGGCGATGATGAGGGTTCGCTCGAACTGCCCGGTGTTGGCGGCATTGATTCTAAAGTAGGTGGATAGCTCCATGGGGCAGCGAACGCCCTTTGGAATGAAAACAAAGGATCCATCGGAAAAAACAGCGGCATTGAGGGCTGCAAAGAAATTGTCAGACGGCGGGACCACGGATCCAAGGTACTGTTGGATCAACTCAGGGTGGGTATGGACGGCTTCTGAGAATGAACAAAAAATGACCCCAGCCTCTTTCAGCTTGTGCTTGAAGGTGGTTGCGACCGAGACGCTGTCAAAGACGGCATCGACGGCGACCCCAGCCAATCGTTCCTGTTCATGGAGAGGGATCCCTAGTTTTTTATAGGTTTCGATCAGCTTGGGGTCGACCTCGTCGAGGCTTTTGGGGGCCTCTTTGACCTTGGGTGCTGAATAGTAACTGATGCTGTTGTAATCGATAGCCTGATAATCCAGATATGCCCAATCGGGTTCGCTCATCGTCAGCCATTGCTCATAGGCCTTGAGGCGCCAGGCCAGCATAAAGGGTGGTTCGTTCTTACGCTGAGAGATGGCGCGGATGACCTCCTCATTTAACCCCGGAGGCAAGGTGTCCGCTTCAAGGTCGGTGACAAACCCGGGTTTGTATTCCTTGTGGATCAGGTTGTCGATTTGTTCTTGGGATGCGGACATCGTCATGGCTCCGGGTTACGTCTTGGCTGAAAGGTGATGTCTTTGACGGGAATATGCAGTCCATCGGATCCCGTGGGGGGAGTGAACGCCATATCGGCCAGGGTAACGGCCTCGAGGGCGGTATGAATGGCGCGATTGATGACGGACCAATGGCCGCGGACATTGCAGGAGGACGCCTGCTCACAGTGGTTAAGGTCAATGCTGCATTCGGTGAGGGCGATCGGTCCCTCAAGCGCTGCAATGATGTTCGCGATGGAGGTCTTTTCGGGTGTCTTGGCGAGTTGGTAGCCCCCTTTGGCGCCTCGGGTTGATCGAACCACCTGAGCCCGGACCAGCGCCTTCAGCACCTTGCTGACCGTCGGACTCGCGATCCCGGCGGACGCTGAAAGGTCATTAGCGGCAAAGGTTTCGGCCGGTGCTTTGGCCATGTGGCCAAGAATAATAATGGCGTAGTCGCTGAGTTTACTGATCCGGAGCATGATGGCCTCGTTTATTGGGGACCATTTTAGTCCTATTTAAATCCCTAGTAAAGTCCTTGGTTAATGCCGGCGCTTTGGGTGGCTATACTGGGCTTGTGCTGGATCTTATGGCTGAAAGGCCCCGTGTTCGTCAAGGTGGTGGCATCGTTCTATGGTTGGTCGATCGTTTTTTTTATTGTTTTTGTGCGGGTGGGTCAACGGCTCGTTGCTGGCGGCTGAGACGGGGTTTCAGGCGGAGTTCTCGAAGTGGCTGACGTTGGGCCGGATCCCCGGACTCCGCTATGAGTCCCTGCTGGACGTGGTCAAGCCTTTGGCGTCGATCTATAGCGCCGCTTCGCCTCAGCCGGTGTGGCTTCGTGACGGACGGCCCTCAGCTCAAGCAAAGTCGATGGTGGAGATGCTGGGAAGATCGGAAGATCTCGGACTTCGGCGGGAGGATTATGATCTGCCCTTCCTTCAGGATCGCCTGCGGATGTTCTCTCAAGGCCCATTAGCCGTCCAGGAGGCCTCCCGTTTTGATCTTGTCCTCACGGTTTCAAGTCTTCGATTTCTTCGGCATGTCTCGGTGGGTCATGTCCAGCCGCGGGCCGTGGGTTTCAATATTGAGCCACGACGGATCGATGGGGCCTTCGAGCTCCGGCGCATTTTTTTGGGAGAGAGTCCCCGGAAGGTGGTGATGGAGCTTGAGCCCAACTTTCCTATTTATAAACCATTGAAGGAGGCGCTGAAGCGCTATCGGCTCTTGGCGAGGGAGTTACCCCGTCCGCGCTTTGGCTTTCCGCTCCTCTTTCGCCCCGGGATGCAGCACCAAGATGTCCCTGCGCTCAGGAAACTGTTGACCGCGCTCGGTGACCTTCCTTCCTTCACGGCAAAGGATCAACGTGCTGAACTTTATGATCCAGTGTTGGCGGGAGCGGTTAAGGCCTTTCAGATGCGTCATGGGATCTTAGATGATGGTGTTATAGGGCAAGCGACCCTCAAGCGGCTTTCGACCCCCATTGCTGATCGCTTGAAGCAGATTGAGCTCGGGCTTGAGCGTTTGAGATGGCTTCCTGCCGACATCAAGGGGTATTACCTGATCGTTAACATCCCCGCCTTTAAGCTTTATGGGGCTCGGGCCGGTGAGGGGTTAGGGCAGCATGACCTTATGATGAACGTGGTCGTTGGTGAAGCGATGGATGGGCGCGCGACCCCGGTCTTTCGATCTGATATGACCATGGTGACCTTTAGGCCCTATTGGAATGTCCCCGAAGCCATTGCGGTCAAGGAGTTGGTCCCGGAGTTTTTGCTTCACCCAGAACGGATGGAGGCGCGTTCGATGGAGATCGTTCCAGATTTTTCACTGAAATCCGTGGCCTTGGAGTCGAATGAGGCCAATCTTAAGAAGGTCCTGGCAGGGCAGCTGAAGCTCCGGCAAAGGCCTTCAGAGGAGAATGCCTTAGGTCTTTTTAAGTTTTCATTCCCGAACACCAACAACGTCTATCTTCATAGTACGCCAGCAAAGAATCTTTTCAGTCGGGATCGGCGGGATTTCAGTCACGGCTGTATTCGTGTTCAGGACCCCTTAAGGCTCGCCGAATGGGTCCTTGAAGAGAATGGGGACTGGCCGCAAGATCGCATTGAGGCCTTTGCTCACGGGGATCAAACGAAGACGATTCCTCTCAAGAGGCCCATTCCGGTTTTTATTCTTTATTCCACGGTGATGGCTGATCAGGCTGGGCGGATCAGTTTCTTTGAGGATATCTATGGCCATGATAGAACCCTTCAGGTGCTGTTGGCCAAAGGCCCGCCTTATCTGCCGGTGGCGTCGGTGCCTAGTCGGCCATGAGGTCAAACACGAGTTCGATGGTTTTTCCGGTGTCGGTGTTGAGGGCGGTGAACGTCGCCGCCTGATCGTCCATCAGGATGCATTCAATTTCGACGGGAGGGTCCTCGTAATCTTGGGGGGCGATCTCCAGTTGGTCCATCAGCCGTTGGTTTTCCTCGGCTGATAACTCCATGTTCCCTTCTTCATCAATCCGCATGAGGGGTTGAGCTCCTGATCGTTACTTACCAGTAACGGATGCTGCCGGTATCGAGATGGACAAAGTTTGATCGGGGGTAGTAACCCACGCCGCCCATGGCTAAGGCCAGTCCCACAGAGCGAAGCTCTCGGGTGCTGATTTCGTCCATTCGGATATCGACGGCCTTGCCTTCAATGTGCATGCTGTGCTCTGCAACGCCGGAATGATAACCGCGGAGCCAGCTGTTGGTTTCGGGTGAACGGTATCCTGAAAGGATCTTGAAAGGGCCTGTGGCGCCGGTAAAAGCAGAGATCGCAAAAAAGATATCAATCAACGCCGGATCCATTTCCCGAACTTCGTCGGCATGATGATCCCGCAACAGGCTGCTAAAGCGAAGGCGGGTTTCCCGGTCGTAGTCCTTTTCAGGACAGCAACGAATGGCCAACTCTTCGTCGGTGTGGACATTATGAAAGCGAAGCGTCCGCTCGGTGGCGAGGTTGGCTGCACCGGCTGGGGCGCCTCGAAGGAGGAGGCTGCCTGTGGCGGCCATGGCGGAGGCTTTGAGGAAATTTCTCCGAGTGATGATGCCGGAGGGGGCTAAAGGGGTTGTGATGATGCGGTTTTCTGAATAACTCATAGGCAATGACCTTGGCGACCACGGAGTCGGTCGGTTTGACGCATGAGCATCGAGGGATTCCCCGCCTCTGATCGATTCGGATCGTATGAGGGGAATTTCTGGATGCTAGGGCGGGAATTTATTTCCCAAGTTTCTGGGACCACTTTACTGGGCTATGGGGGGAGGTTCAAGAGGTTAAGCGTGCAATATATTAAGCAATGTTTATGCCAATAAAACAATCGTTTAAATGCAATAAACCCCTGTCGGGGGGATCGCAGCCCCAGAAACCAAGTGTTTCATATGGGGAAATAGTGTGTTTCTATTTTTTAAGATCGATCTCATCGAAGGTTTTGGCAACAAAATGCTGATCTGAGTGGATGGGTTGGTTTTCTCGGATCAATTGGGTCGTCACCATTCCGGCGACGCTCGCAGCATCGAGTTCGCTGCCGATGTCGGACAGGAAGAGGATGCTGGAGGCGGGCTGTCGGGTCGCCGCGGCGATGGCCCTGTAGGCGTCTGGGTCTTGCTTTGATCCGATGCCGGTATCAAAAAAACCGGAAAAAAGCGGCGAGAGGTCACCTGCCGCAGTATGCTCAAAGAGCAGTTTCTGCGCCTTTATAGAGCCTGATGAAAACACGTAGAGTTTGAGCCCTAGGGACGCCCAGGTCTTCAGCATTCTGGCGGCATCTTCGTAAAGGTGTCCGTGGAAGTCGCCTTTTTCATAGCCCGCCTGCCAGATGAGTCCTTGAAGGGCCTTGAGCGGTGTCACCTTTTGGTCCTGATCAATCCAGGTCAGTAGTTGGTCTACCGCTTCCTGTTGCGACAGAACAGCGCCCGTCAGTTGGTTGATCGCCGCCAGCTCTTTTTGGATCAAAGGATCTTGAGCGTGCGCCTTGATATAGTCTGGGAGGTGGGTTCTTGAGTAGGGAAAAAGGACGTTCTTTACGAAGGCGAGTGACGATGTGGTTCCCTCGATATCGGTCAGAATAGATTCAATCATCAGCGGGCCTCAAGGAATTCCGCGAGCCTTGGGAACCGATCGGCGATGGCATCGCCAGTAAAGTTGGCCACCCACCCTTCGGGGTTGGTAAAGAGGCGGATGCACTTAAAATCAGGCTCAATCCCCATGTCGAACCAATGCCGAACGCCATCCGGGACGCTGAGGAGATCTCCCTTTTCGCACAGCACCAAAAAAACCTGATCGTCGTGATGAAGAGCAAAAAGCCCCCTTCCTTCGACGAAGAAGCGAACCTCAAATTCGTCATGCGTGTGTTCATTAAGGAATTTTGATCTCAAGGCCTCCCGATCCGGATGGTCCGGGTTGAGGCTCACGACATCGACGGATTGAAATCCGTAGAGGGCATTAAGGCGATCGATGGCGCTTTGATAAGCCTTGATCACCATCTCCTGAGAGGCATCATCTAGGAGCGGTTCACGGGCTTCCCAGCGCTCAAAAAGCACACCAATCTGGCTGAGCTTTTCGGCAATGGCAAGCGGGTCCCGAACCCATTCAGTGGTCTTAGGGTTGCTGTCGGTTTGGATGGATAAAAGGCTCATGCGGGGTGTGCTCCTGACAAACGTGATTCAATATCGAGAAGATACTCAAGGGCTTCAACCTGACGCAGCGCGTCCTTGACCGTGGTTCCCCACGTATAAAAACCATGACTTCTGATGATGTAGGCCGGGGTGTGGGGTTCACGATCCAACCAGGCGTCTACCACCCGCTCAAGTCTGGGGATATCCTGATCGTTGTCGAAAATGGGTATACGAACCTTCGTGGCGTGCGTGTTGATCCCAGCAAAAGCTTTCAATAACTCATAGTTTTCAAGAACGACTTCATCCTTTCGGAGCCGCGACAGAAGGGTTGCGCCTGGGGAATGAGGATGAAGAACCGAGCCTAGTTGAGGGAAGCGCCGATAGAGGGCCGTATGAAGACCGGTTTCAGCCGAAGAGGTTTGCCCATCGAGCGATCGGCCTTCAGCATCGATCAGCATGATGTCTGAAGGGGTTAGGGATCCCTTGTGACGACCCGATACGGTGATGGCGATCCGGCCGTCGGGGAGTCTTGCTGAAAAGTTGCCACTGGTGGCAGGCACCCAGCCCTTTCGGTCGATGAAGTGTCCGGCCTCAATCAGTTGCTGGCTCAGTTTGGTAAAGTCGTCAGACATGCTGGAGAGTCCATAAAAATAAAAAACGACGAATTTTAGTGATTCCTTGAGGCGACCACAATGACGTCATGTCTTTCCGCTCTTTATAAGGATACCGCTCAAAAGTTAACGGCAAGGGACAAGGAGACATCCTTATTTGGGGCTTAGGGCCGGGCGCTGAGGCACTCCCTATAAAGTCCCAGAGTGGCGCTCACGACGTTTTCAATACCAAACTCACGCTCGGCTCGGTATCGCCCAGCAAGGCCGAGCCGTTCTCTGAGGGGGGGGTCTTCGATCAGGCGACGGAGAGCATTTGCCAGCTGCTCCACATCGCGGGCTGGAACCAAAAGCCCGTTCTCCTCATGATCAACGGCCTCCCGGCAGCCAGGCATATCGGTGGTAATGATAGGGCGTTGCGCGGCGGCCGCTTCCAGCAGGACCTTGGGAACACCTTCGCCATAATAGGACGGCAGACAAACCATGTGACACTGTGAGAAGACTGCCGGCATATCCGATTGTTGGCCCCACCATTCGATAGCGCCTTCACGCGCCCAAGCCTCGAGCTGGTCCCTCTGGATAGACGAGTGATTTTCGGTATCAGGTTCCCCGACCAGAATGAAACGGGCCCTAACCCCTTCGCGCTTAAGTTTCTCAGCAGCAGCAACAAACTCACCGACCCCCTTATCCCATAATAATCGGGCCGCCATCACCACGACCGCTGGCCCCGATGGTTCCTTGGTGGGTTTGAAGCGATCAAGGTCAGCGCCTGAGCCTCGGATGAGAGTGGCCTGAGATCGTTCTATCGTTCCTGAATCGACCAGGAGGCGAAGGTCATCTGGATTCTGAACGATGATGCGTCCAGAGCGGAAGAGCAGGGCTTTGAGAGCGAAATGAACCAGTCGGCGGAGGTGGCCTGATCGGCCGTCGACGACAAACAAATGGCCAAGGCCCGCAAGGGCATTAATGACACAGGCTTTGCCACCAAATTTGGCGGCTAAGCTGCCATAGAGGACCGGTTTCATAGCGACATTATGGAGAATATCGGGTCGCTCGGAGCGGAGAATCTGATAGAGCTTGAGGAGGGTTCGCCAGTCCTTGAAAGGGTTTTTAGCGCCCCGCGACAGATCCAATGGCAGAAGGCGAATACCGGCCGCTTCAATGATGGCGCGGTGGTCCTTGACCCGGGTGGCCAAAACGACCTCATAACCTGCCGCCAGCGCCGCGATCGCAAGCGGCAGACGATGCGAGCAGAAATACCAGTCTTCCGTGACAAAAAACAACAACTTAGGTTTTTGTGGCACAGTCAATGGATGAGTTTCAGGGTTCACTGGGTGTCCTCGAGCCAGGCTTGGAACATCAGGACACTCCACAGGCGATGGGATTCGTTGTGGCGATCTGATTGATGGCGTAACCATTTTTCCTGGATCAGGCGAGGATGGAAGTAGCCCTCTTTTTTGAGGCGTTGCGGCTCAATCAGTGCCTCTGCCCAGTCTTTGAGGGGGCCTCTCAGCCAACGATCGATAGGGACCCCAAAGCCCATCTTGGGCCGTTCGACCAAAGCTTGGGGGACGTGACGGTAAAGCAATTGCCGTAATAACCACTTGCCTTCGTTATCGCGAATCTTCATCGATAGCGGCAGGGTTGCCGCAAATTCGACCACCCGGTGATCCAGAAAGGGAATGCGGGTTTCAAGGCTCACAGCCATGGCGGCTCGATCCACCTTGACCAGAATGTCATCGGGCAGATACCCGACCAGATCAAGGTACATCATCCGGTTTTCCGTATCCCGGAGCTCGGGCCATTGGGTCGGGTCATTCATCACCGTGGCGGGTTCCTCGGGGCTACCGATCAGGGCCCGACCGGGATCTTTCCAGTGGGATAGAAGATCAAGGTAAATCGCTTCCGGCGTCTTCGCTAAAAGCAGCAGCGAGAGCTTGTGAATCTTATCGCCAGGACTTGAATAGCGGAGCCCCTTGGGGAGCATGAAGCCCAGCGTTCTAAAAAGGGTATCCCAGGCATGGGGAGGAAACGCCGTCATCAGAGTCGACAGGGTCTGCCGCGCGCCCTGAGGGAGAAGACGCAGCCGCCGCCCCATCTTCATGGCCCAGACGTGTCGATTATAGCCACCAAAAAGTTCGTCTCCGCCGTCACCGGAGAGGCTCACGGTGACGCTTTCTCGGGCCAGTTCAGCGACAAGCAGCGTTGGGATTTGGGAGGAGTCGGCAAACGGTTCGTCATAATGCCCCGGAAGTCCTGGAATGATGGCGAGGGCGTCTTTCGGCGTGAGCAAAAGGTTGGTGTGATGAGTGCCGAGATGCTGGGCTACGGCGCTGGCTGCCTCGGCCTCGTTGTAGGCCGCGTCCTCAAAGCCGATGGTGAAGGTGTTGACCGGGCGCGGGGATTGCGCCTGCATGAGAGCGACGACGAGGCTCGAATCAATCCCTCCTGAAAGGAAGGCACCGACGGGGACATCCGCCATCATCTGTCCTTGAATGGCCTCGCGGAGGAGATGATCTAGGCGTTCAAGTGCCTCGGATTCATTGCCCTGAAAGGGGCGTAGCTGACCTCGGAGGGCGCTATCCCTGGCCGACCAGTAGGTGACGGGTTGGGCTTTGGGTCGATGGACGCCGAGGGCGATATAGGTTCCCGCAGGCAGTTTTTGAATGCCAGAGTAGATCGACTGGGGGGCTGGGATGAAGTTATGGCGCAGGAGCAAGGCCAGTGCACTGCGGTTGATCTCATTCTTAAAGTCGGGGTGTTGTCTCAGCGCCTTCAATTCGGAACCAAAAAGAAGGGTATCTCCTTGAAAGCCATAGTAGAGGGGTTTCTCGCCCAACCGATCCCGTGCAAGATAGAGCAATTTGTCCTGACGATCCCAAAGAGCAAAGGCGAACATGCCGACACACTCCTTGAGGGTTTCACCCACACCAAAGGCGTCGATGGCGGCCAGTAATGTTTCGGTATCAGAGTGCCCCCTGAAGGCGGCGTGCATGCCGGCGCCTGAGGATATCAAGGGGTCCACCAGGGGATGATCCGGTGTCCATTCGCGCGCACTAAGCTTTTCTCTGATCGCGAGATGATTGTAGATTTCGCCATTGAAGGCAATCACATAGCGGCCTGAGGCGGAGGCCATCGGCTGATGTCCCGCGGCTGAAAGGTCAAGAATCGCGAGACGCCGATGGCCAAGAGCGATCCCGGAGTGGGCGTCCGTCCAGACCCCTCCATCATCAGGGCCTCGATGAATGAGGGTTGCCGTCATGCGTCGAATGGTGTCCTCGTTCACCGAGGAAGAACGTCGCTGAGAATAGTCCAAAAAACCGGTCAATCCGCACATGGGCGTTAAACAATAGAGATGCTTGAAAATCCTGTCGGATTTTAGGGGTTAGTGAAGGTTAATCAGGTTTGTTCGCCTTTGAAGTCACGAGCGCCATGAAGAGACGGTCATAGTGATCAACCATGCTGATCGCATTATAGCGCTCCACTATTCGCGCCCTGGCGGCTATGCCGCGATGTCTTCTTTCATCGTCAAGACACCCGGTAGCATTCATCAGTGCCTTCAAGAGATCCAAAGGATCTTTGGGCTCTGAGAGCCAACCGCTCGCGCCTAAGATGTCGGCGGCGATCCCAACACGGGTCGAGACGCAGGGGGTTCCAGACGCCATAGCTTCTGCCAGCACGCCGCCAAAGGCTTCGCTAACGGAGGACAGAACCAGCACATCAAGCGCCCTATAGATTCGGTTCATATCTGTCCTGCTGCCTAAAAGAAGCACGCGGTCATGGAGGTTCTGGCGGCTGATCAGCGCCATGAGGGCCTCATTAGCAGAATGAATTCCAGGGCCACATAAAAGAAACCGGACATGCTTTTTTTGATCAGCCAGACGCCTTGCGGCATCCAGAAATCCGCGGTGATCCTTCACCGGGTGAAAGCGAGCCGCGAGACCGATCAGGAGCGTGTCAGGGGCGATCCCCAACGCTTCCCGGAAACGTTGTCGATCTTCCTCATCGGGATGGAAGAAGTCGCAATCGACCCCGTTATTGACCCGCTCAGAGCGTGATGGGTGATAGCCAAGGGACCAATGCTGTTCCGCGCTGGAGAGCGAGGGGAAGAGAATACGATCCGCCTTTATCGATAGTTTGGCATTCAGCAGGATCACCGCTTTGGTGGTTTTTTTTTCCTCAGCCCAGTTACTGAGGGCATTATGGATCCCAAAGACCAGCGGGGTTCGCTTTCTAGCGATGAAGCGCCCAAAAAAAGCCAGAAGATTCCCGTGGTACATCCAGCCCTGAAGGATGTCGGGTTGCCATTCCCTGACGATCCGGATGAATCGAAAGAGGCCTTTGAGGCTGCTTTGAGGGTGGTTTAGGTGAAGCCCTATGAGGGGAATCCCCAGCGCTTTAATCTCTGCGCCCATCTCTCCTTCCCCGAGCAGTGAGATGACGGTGGGGTCAAAACGTTGTCGATCAAGGCCTTTCAGCAGCTGAACCAGGGTGGTTTCAGCGCCGCCTCGGGGGAGGCCTGAGATGATAAAAAGGATCCTGATCATGGCGCGTTTTGACCGGTTTAAGTGGATCAGGGTTTGAGGTATCGATGAACCCAAGTTGGATAGGGTGTTTCGAGAAAGTCCTGAAGCTGCCTCACATCCTCTCGATAGAAGGCCTCCAGTTTCTTCATCAAAGGTATCGGTATGGATTCCGAGGGATCACTTGAAGCCGGCCGGTAAAAACGGGCCTTGCCTGCCTCGATGATCCCCTTGGGAAGGAGCTGCCTGATCAATGCCTTGAGCCCTGAGGTTGCCAAAAATCGGTTGAGCCCTTGATGTCTTGCCTGACCCCAGTCGTTCAAGCGGGTAGCCTCATCAGTAAATCCCTGAGCATCGATATGGAGGAAAAGGCTGAGGGTTTTAGCTATGAGGGGTCTTTGATTGAGCTCGTCGATGTCGAGGATCAGGAGCTGATTTTTTGGGAAATACGTTAGGAACCTCTGGAGACCCTGCCCATAAAGCCCACTTTCAAGGAGGCCGTGGCGGGAAAGGGAGCCTGATTCAAAGCCCTTAAATTCCTCTGCCATGGCCTCTTCAAAGGTATCGGCCACTAAGGCATCTCTCTTTTCCATCCGGTAATGCGAAAGTGCTCGCTGGATAGGGTCTCTCAAGATAACCATCAGTTTGGCCTGTGGATGAGAGGCATGAATCAGCGCCGCCGCTTTGGTTGATCGAAGGTAAAAGGGGCAGGCCTCTCCCCGGTAACGCGCAAGACCCTCTGATCTCAAGAGTTTTTGGTAGCTCTCGGCCTCCTTAATGAGGCCATTGTGGCGACTTTCACCCTTTTGAAGCAGGGCGGTCACCTCGGCTGAATGGAGGGTTTGAATATGGCTCAGGATAGGCCACAGATCCGGGCAGTAGTGATAGGTTTCTTTGATCAGCGACATCTCGATGGCCGGATGGCTATTGAGGAGGGCATGGAGGGTGGTCGTTCCCGCCTTGGTGGCGCCAATCACAAAGATATGGTCTTTCTTTGTCATGCTGAATGAACGCCTAGCAGCGACCCTTGAGGCCCGATCGCCAAATGAAAATGCGATGGCGGAGAGAGGTTGGGAGCAGCAGTGATAGGAGGAGGGTCAGGACCGGAACATGACTCATCCCATGCCGCACTGCCGCCATCGCGTGCTGGCGACAGAGAGCTTTGTCCCCACTCAGGGCATCGTACATGGCTGCGTGAAAAAGATGTCGGCCATAGACTTTGGGGCAATGGCTTAGCCAATCGGCTGAATAGCGGCGAAGAAGTTCTCGGTAGCCTTTGGCGAGGCCTGCTGAGCGCTCAATGGTGAACCTGGCGCTCGTTAGATTTTGGCCATGATTCATGTGATAGATGAGGGCAGGTTGATGGACATAAAGGAATGGGTAGCTTTTTGCAATTTCGTACCAGCGAAGTCCTTCAAGTCCATTACATTCGGGCCAGAAGGGAGCGCTCTCAAGCGCTTTTCGGCGAAAGATCCTGAGTGCCTCGCCTTGCGTTTTACAGCCACAGATGAGGTCTTCATAGCCTAAAATCATGCGTTTTTCAGCAAATTGGGAATGCCCCCCGCCCCCCTTTGGGGTGTTGACCGCAAAGGCAGCGGCGCCGATCTCCTCTGGCGCTTCTTGGAGGGCCCTCACCATCAGTGAGAGCGTTTCAGGTGTGGCCAGTTCGTCATCACTGTCTAGAAAGAGCACCAAATCCGAGGTGATTTCACGTTCGCCTCGCGTTCTTGCGACATTGCACCCCTGATGGTCCTGATGAATGTACTGGATGCGATCATCCTGAAGGTGGCTGAAGAATTGATCGGTATGGTCCATTGAACCATCGTCGACGACAATCCATTGAAACCGGCCTTCAGTCTGACATTTAAGGGAGGCCCAGGTTCTTGGCAAGAGATGGGCACGATTGAAGGTGGCGGTGATGATGCTGACGACCGCACCCATCAGGCGCCGGCCTCAAGTTTTTCAGAGGGGTTCATGAGGGGCTCGGTTTCAGGACGTCTCTTAGTAAGAGAAATGCCAGAACGCGCTCGACTGAATCCTCAAGAGATTCAGCCCCGGTGTCAATGATAAGGTCTGGCTGTATGGGCTCTTCGTAAGGTGATGAGATGCCGGTGAACTCCTTGATTTCTCCACGCCTGGCCTTCTGGTAAAGGCCTTTGATATCCCGTTGCTCGCAAATTTCAATGCTGGCTCGGCAATAGATTTCAAAAAAATCGCCGACTTCAAATAAGCGTCGAGCTTGCTCTCGATCGATCCTCAGTGGCGATATAAAGGCCGTTAATACGATGCTACCGGCATCGACAAAGAGTTTAGCCGTTTCGCCGATTCGCCTGATATTTTCAGAACGATCCTCAAGACTAAAACGGAGATCAGAACAGAGGCCATGGCGGACATTATCGCCATCAAGGACGTAGGTGTGGCTCCCTCGTTGATGCAGCGATTCCTCGACCGCGTGGGCGAGTGTTGATTTTCCAGCCCCCGATAATCCGGTAAACCAAAGGACCGCTGATCGATGGCCAAAGAGCGCGGCCCGTCGATGGCGGGTGACCGTTGCGGCATGGCGGACCAGATGGAGGTTCGTGGTGTTCATGAGCGGCGTTAGGCTTCAGTTTTTTTTCTGAGTGACAGTTGAGCCAGTTGGAAAGATCCCGATCAAGAAGCTCGGCGAGAAGACTAATATCGTCACGGAAGTGATTTTCAAGGACGGCTCTCATCGAGGGACTTAAGGCCTCTCTTTCCCGATAGGTTACATTTTTTTTCTCGAGTCCTCCAAGGAGTCCGAAGCTTTTTCGAATACCCAGCGTTTCCTTGATGAGAACCAGCGCTTGCATCAGGGTATGGGCCCCTCTCGATTTGCGGGCTTTAGCGGGATTCCGCAGCGGGAAGATATCGCGGCCATCATCCGGAAGTCCCAAGAAGGAGAGTACCTTAAGGTACTGCTGGCGGGGATTTTCTTTGACGTCATCCAACAAGAGGGTAAGGACTTTGTTCTTTTGCACCGTGGCAAGCAGTCGCTGAAGCTGCGCGCCGATAAGACAGGCGCTCCCG
>Ga0136642_1000095_pt1 | contig 54923 bp, 42 predicted proteins | sample LowCatLa1302831Y_FD_115313 | JGI IMG/M metagenome (GOLD analysis project Ga0136642, IMG submission 115313) | Freshwater microbial communities from Lower Cathedral Lake, Yosemite National Park, California, USA - 13028-31Y | ecosystem: Environmental > Aquatic > Freshwater > Lake ... | reverse complement strand
TGTGCTTCCTGTATCTGCGCAACGTGAAGGGTCACCGCTGGAACCACAAGCGGGTGTATCGGATTTACTGCGAATTAGAGCTGAATTTGCGGATCAAACCGAAGAAGCGAATGGTGCGTGTCAGGATCACTACGTGATCCGGAACACAGCAGATTACAGATTACGCAATCACTTCGATTCAATCAGCGGGTCACCGCGCAGAGTCGGCACGTGTGCGACCGATCGTTTCTTGTGCTTCCAGGAGCTTTTCGTTCTCGTCGCCTTGGCGGTGTGCTTCTGCGAGGAAGCTTTTGAGCCTTTCGGCTGCGTCGGCCTGAAGAGGATTGTTGGCACGCGGTGTGGGTGCGTTGGATCGTTCGGATCTGGGTGAACGAATACAGGCATAACCAGTGTCTCCAGTGACTTCAATGGATCACCACAGCTGACGTCGCCTTGCTGTCCGCGACCTTATCGGTCGGCTTCCTTGAGGCGTGCGTGGCGGCGCGGTTTGGCTTCGAGCTGAAGAGTATTCGCAGCTTGCGATGCGGATGCTCGGGATGATTTGCGTCTGCTGTTTGCGGTAATGGCGCCCGATGGGACGTGCCCGCGTGGTTGAGCCGCCTCTGTGTACCAAACACGAAGGGCGTACATACCACGTTTGGGATGTCCTCCCAGCGTGTCGAGGTTCCTAAAAAGGTGTGCTTACCCATGATCATCTCCTTCCGACGGTGGCAACAAATGCTCGTGCGACCCAGTGGGTAGTGCGTAGCACACGATCATCTCGTAGGCCCCTTCAATCTCAGCGTCTGTGATCGTGTCGACTGACTGATGACGTTCCAAAATCCAGTCTAATTCCCGATTCAACAGTCCGATCTGGGGAGTCGACATCGCCCTAATCACTGCTGAGCCCAGTACCCGCACGGCTTTTTCCGAGATCGCCTTATACATCCATTTTTCAATAGGCATCGTCAGCCTCCTCGTCGTCATCCGCGGCCGTGGCTTCTGATTGCCAGTTGTGTATTTGTGCCTGAATACTCTTGGCAAAGTCTGGGTAGTACAGTGATGAGGCGGTGACAAAGTCTTGCGCCGCCTCCACGTCAAATTCATGGGCTTCAAGTACATCCTCAAGATTCCAGGCACCTAAAAAGAACGTTAAAAGTTCCCCTAAACTCAAGGGATGCTTGGATGTACGTGTGGATTGTCCCATCAGACACTCGCCGTTATATTCATCGACAACTCGGTAGGAGAATCCCCGTGCAGTCGTTTTGCAAAACACGCTTGTGACATCGCCTGTGGTTGATTGGATGCTGATGCGCGCGATTTCTATCTCGTTGAGTCGCAAGTTCGGCAAATACTCGCCGCCCATATTCTGTGGATGGATCCGCTCGAAGTGAGTTTGTTTGATGCCCGAGAGCGACGGCTGCAATAGCCATGGCGCTAATTGCTCTAAGGTATCGGCTCGGGTGGCCGCATTGATGAGGCGCCGTTGCTGTTCACCCTTGACGGTCCCGAGCAGAAAGGTTGCGCGTGGCAGCTTGAAGATGCCGTCAGAGGGCCTGAAGTGCAGATCGATGCCATCAGACAAGGATGCGTACTTATTCATGGGTTTTCCCCTGATTTGCACGGAAAGATCCCGCGTGATCTGGGTGTATGATCGAAACGGGATCCGTGCAAAGACCCAGTTCCAGTGCGTCTGCCAAAGTCACCTTCGAGACCTCTGGGTGATAAGAGGTAACGCCGTGCTGCACGCAGGCCAACGACCGAGAATCGCGTGTATCAAAAGTCCACATATCGCTCTCCATTGATTGATGACACAGGCATCAAAAGAGCGTTTGCGGACGTTGCACCATCAGGACCTCATGGGTTGCCTGATTCGGCCACATCCCGCTTTCGCGGAAACCACCTTGCCCGAGTTGGCAGGTTGGTGAGGGCGAACCCTCTCTTGATGCAGGAGCAATTATGCGCGGTCGATCGCATTTGTACAATGCGATTACGTTAGATGTCGATTACCGAATGCTATGAGGGGTACACACATGTGTACATAGATGGCTTAAATCCTTAGGCGACGCATACAGCGTAGATAGCTCATAAAGTGATACGAGGAAAAATTCGTGGCGCTGAACCCGAAGCTCCTAAGCCTCGTTGAACAGAGAATGGTTTTACGTTAAAAGCTATTAAACATTCGATGCAACAGGCGCGCGTTGTGCCTCACCTGACACCTCAAACGATTCCACTACTGCGAATGTTGGTTGCGCGCACAGCACGCGCGGCCGTGACTGAGAGAGTTCAGCTGACGACGGGAGGCTCCTAGGTCGATAATGGGTGCAGATCATTTGGCTGCAATGCGTGATACTGCCCCGATGCCAAAGCCCACTACACCTGTTCTCAAGCTCGATTTTGACGGCGTCCTGCATCCCACGCTGGCCGGTTCGGACGCGCAGTTTTGCTTGGCGCCCATGCTTGCCGACGCCATCCGACCCTTCGAGTGCCAAATCGTCATCTCATCGTCCTGGCGGTTTCATGTTTTATTGCAGGCAATTTTGACGCGATTGCCCGAAACCATTGCAGCACGGGTGATTGGCACGACCGGTGAGGCCTATGTCGGCAAACACGCCCGTTACGTTGAAATCACCCGCTGGCTTGCCCAGCAGGGAGGCTGTCAGTGGCGCGCATTGGACGACAGTCACTTCGAATTCCCAACGCCCTGTCGCCAACTGATTTGTTGTCCTGGGGGGATGGGTGTGGGCCAGGCACAGATTGACCTGTTAGTGCGCTGGTTACGCAGTCCCCACGAGTGACTGAATCCGGGGCTCAGCCGCACCAGCGATCGGTGCCGCAGGTTCCTAGCACTTCGCGTCACCGGTCTGTCCCTAGGACCTAAGCCCTAACCTCGGCGTTGTCGATAGTGAGTTCAAGCGACGTTTAAACCCTGTTTTAAACCAGTTGGAGCGGCGATGCCTCAGGGCGGATGCGCGGATGCCGGGGTGGACCGCGTGTGTGCTGGTAACTGCGATCGGATGTTTTCCTCAAGGATTTCGAGCGGCATCGGCCCGTCATCTAAGAGCGCGTCATGAAATGCGCGAATATCAAAGCGTGGCCCGAGCGCGGCCTGCGCTTCCGCGCGCAGCGCCAGAAAATGTAGCTCTCCCACCTTGTACGCTAAGCCCTGCGCCGGCCAGGCGATATAGCGTTGGGTTTCGTAGCGGATCACGGAGTCCGGCAGCGTGGTGTTCTCCCGCAGACAGCTCTCGGCTTGGGTGACGGTCCATCCCTTCCAGTGCAGACCCACGTCCATCATCAACCGACAGGCACGCCACATATCAAAGGACAAACGCCCAAAGTGCTCATACGGCGTCCGGTAAACCCCCATCTCCTCCCCCAACTGTTCGGCATACAGCGCCCACCCTTCGACGAAGGCCGTGACATCGTCCCGCCGCCGAAACTTTGGCAGATCCAAGCGCTCTTGCCCAAGCGCGATCTGTAAATGATGCCCCGGGACCCCTTCATGCAAGACCCACGCCGGCAAACTAAAGAGTGGATCCAGAAACGAGTGCGACCCGACTACCACGGCCCCCGCGACGCCCTTTTCCGGATCCCCTAAGTTATAGCCCCCCGATGAGGCATCGAGTTCTGGCGGCTTGATTTGGATTCCCCAGGTCAAGCGCGGCAGGGTGCCGAACCAGCGCGGCAAGAGCGCATCGACGCGTTTGCCAATCTCGCTCGCTTTTTCCACATAGGTTGCAAGATCGGGCGCATAGAACGCGCGATCCGTGCGTAGCGACTGAATAAACTCACCCAAACTGCCCTGAAACCCCGTTGCCCGCGCTGTCGCTTCCATCTCGGCATGCAGGCGTTGGACTTCGTGCTCCCCCATCGCATAAACCTGATCGGGAGTCAGATTCAGTGTGGTTGAGCGACGCACCGTGTAGGCGTAATAGGCCTCACCATTTGGTAGCGAGCGTGCCGCAAGCGTCGTGCGTGCCGCGGGAATGTACTCCTGCTCAAAGAACGTCACCATCTGGCGCTGCGCGGGTTTCACGTGCGTAGCAATAGCCTCCGCGCCCGCGGCACGCAGTGCCTCTTGCTGGCTGCCCTCAATCGTTGCAGGCAGGTGGAAGAGTGGCTTGAGTAACGGGCTTGCCGCCACGGGCTGATCAGCAGCGATTTTTAAAATCGCTAAAATACCTTCAGCGGTTGCGCGTGGCTGTACGAAGTGCGTTGCGATCCCACGGCGCATGTTGTCTGTTTGGGAGGCGTAATATGTGGGCAACTGCCGGAGCCGCTCAATCCACGCCCAGGCGGCCGGTGCATCGCGCAGTACGGTCGTGGCAGCGGCATAGTTTGCCGTATTGAAAAAACCATCCCCGTTATCAAACGGAATCCGGTCTTCATCAAATGGCGCACCCTCCAATAGGGTTGCTAAACGCCACAGCAGCAGTTTTCTCGTGAGATGATCGGGGCTGGTGGGCGCCTCATCAGGGAGCCGCTGTAAGCGGGCGTATAAGTCTGCATAGCGCTGCATGCGCACGTGACTGGCAGCGGCACTGACGTCAGGCCAGCCGGGTCCCTCGTCCGCATCCGTTTGGTGCGCAAGCGCCTCGTAAGCCGTCACGAGTGGCGCGAGTGCGGATTGCTGTGGGGCCGCGACCGTCAGCACGGGCAGCAACAACCAAAGGAGTATTCCGCTCCCTAATGTGCATGGTATGCAGTGCTTCATCGCGAGTATCACCTGTAAAAGCGCGCGTTAGGCAGAGTGTCGCGGCATTGCAAGATGCCGCGTCGGGAGGACCGATACGTAGAGTATAGGCAGATCCGAGTCCCCTGCAGCGCTGTTATCGCAGCGCCCTTGGGCGGCGGACGGGGAACTGGTTTGCGAATTAGCGTTGCACGAGCTCTACCAGACCCATGTGGGTGGCGAGACGGGCCATAGAGCATGGCAAGTGCCATGCCGCCTTGTTCTGATCGGACGCGTGCTGAGCGACACAAAACGGGCCCTCAACGCGGGTACTTGGCATCAACATCCCTCGCACAGTAACCACGACGACGTCCTGATGCGCCATACCCAAAGCAGCGCGCGCATGCGATCATGAAAGCGCCTGAGATGGCAGAGGCTGACCAACTCTTTGTACCCGCCGAGAACTGAAAGACCCCTCCGTGACCACAGTTGTTCCACCCCGCATTTGCGCCGCCTTTGAGGCGGGCTATACCTGTTTGCCCGCACTGTGTTTTAGTCGGGTGCTGCCCACCGCTGTGAGCGATCCACAACTCATTGCAGTGAATCGCGCACTCGCAGAGGAACTGCAATGGGATCTGGCACCCCACACAGATGCCACCTTGGCCGCGCTCTTTGCCGGCAATGTCATTCCCATGGGCGCGAACCCCATGGCCCTTGCCTACGCCGGCCATCAGTTCGGACACTTTGTGCCGCAGTTGGGGGACGGACGTGCGATCTTGATGGGCGTGTCCTTAGACCGCTCGGGCATCCATCGCGATGTGCAGTGGAAAGGCACCGGTCCCACGCCGTACTCGCGCAACGGCGATGGCCGCGCCGCATTAGGTCCTGTGCTGCGCGAATATCTGGTCAGCGAGGCGATGCATGCGCTGCACATCCCCACCACCCGCGCACTCGCCGCCGTCACCACGGGTGAGTCCGTGCGACGCGATGGGTTACTCCCTGGCGCGATTCTCACGCGTGTCGCGAGTAGTCACGTGCGCGTGGGTAGTTTTCAGTATCTGGCAGCGCAGCGCGACCCGGAGGCACTGCGTGCACTCGCCGATTACGTGATCGACCGACATTATCCAGCGACGCGCACGGCCCCACAGCCGTATTTAGCCCTGCTGCAAGCGGTATCTGATCGGCAAGCCGAGCTCGTGGCGCGCTGGATGCATGTGGGCTTTATTCACGGCGTGATGAATACCGACAATATGGCCGTGTCGGGCGAGACCTTGGATTTTGGTCCGTGTGCCTTCATGGACTCGTATGATCCCGACACAGTGTTTAGCTCCATTGATAGGCAAGGCCGCTATGCCTATGCCAATCAACCACATGCCGCACAATGGAATCTCACCCGTTTAGCGGAGTGCCTCTTAAGTTTAATCGATGCAGTCCCGGAGCGTGCGGTCGAGCACGCAACCGTGGTGATTGAGCAGTTCTCCGAGCGATTTGCCGAGTACTGGCTGCAGGGCATGCGCTTGAAACTGGGTTTGATGACAGCGCTCGAGGGAGATTTGGAGTTTGCGCAGCAGTTTTTAACCACATTGCACCGCAATCACGCAGACTACACCGTGAGCTTTCGGCAGTTAGCGGCATGTGCTTTATCAACCAACAACGATGCGTCATTGCGTGCAGGCTTTACAAACCCCACTGAGTGCGATCACTTACTCGTCACGTGGCGCTCACGTTTAAGGCTTGAGACCCAGAGTCCCGATGAGCGCGCACGCGTCATGCGCTCGGTGAACCCCGCCTACATACCCCGCAATCACCAAATTGAAGCCGTGATACGTGCGGCTGTTGATCGGCAGGATTTTGAGCCCTTCCACACGCTCAGCAAAGTGCTGGCCGAGCCTTGTGTGGAACGGGCGGAGTATGCCGCGTTCGCGTTACCGCCCACGCCGACTGAGCGCGTGACGCACACCTTCTGCGGCACGTAACTCGTTTTAAGTCAGGCGCCGCTGATCACACGAAGCGCTGTGTGTTCGGCCCTACTTTTGCGAGGCCCGCTCACAGGCGTTGGCAGTCCCCTCTTGTAATGCAAGACAACGGCCGTCTGTGTCAGCAGCCGCTAAGGGGAAGCCGATCAAGGCCGCCAGCGTCGGGGCGATATCCACGGTTTCCACCGGCAGTGGCTGCTCAAAGCCATGGATCCCGGGCCAATAAAACAAAATCGGCACGCGCCGGTCGTAGTTCCACGGCGAACCGTGGGTGGCAAGCGAGCCGTTGGTATCGGCAATGGGCGTTACGTGCGGTCGCAAGGCCACGAGCACATCCCCTGAGCGCGTCGGATCAAAGCTGGCACTAAAGCGCTCCGCAAGCGACCACTCATCGACCGGGTTTGAGGGGCTTTTCATGCCTGCGAGCGTACTTGCCGTGTACGTGGCCGCCACCTGTGGATGCCTGTTGTAGGCGGCAAGCGTCGCACTTAACACCTGTGGGCGCAGTGTGGCCGGCACGGTGCTCGCAATATAGACGTCTCCAAAAGCTGATCGACCCACGAGCGCGGAGCCGGGCAACCCAAACTGCCCCGCAATCGTCGTACCGAGCGTGTTGGGGAGTAACGCCGGATCGACGCGCACAGCATCCGTAAACCCCCGTTGTTGGTTGCGCTCCGGCGCATCATGACCACCGTGATCGGCCGTCAAGACCACCACGTAGGACACGTGGGTGGCGTCGAGCGCGTCTAAAATAGCGCCCACATTGCGATCCACATTCAGCACTTGAGCGCACATCTCGCTACCTTCAGTCCCAAAACGGTGCCCCACGTAATCAGTCGCCGAGAGGCTGATGGCTAGGATGTCAGTGGCAGGTCCAGAGCCGAGGTGCAAATCTTGCAGCAAGCCGATGGCAAGTTCGGTGGTTGTCTCATCAAATGCCGGCGATGTCCGAAACGCTTGGGTGCTCGGCGGACTCGGTGTCAGCGGCACACCGACAGTATGCGTTCCGACGGTCAGCGGTATCGCGTGACTTTGGCACGTCGCTGGCAGCGCTGTCGATGTGGGATGCGCAAGCCACGCAGTCACATGAGCATTGACGCGCTCGCTGCTGGCCGGTGGTGACTGCGTGGCATGAGCCGCCGCCCGTGTCGGGTCTGTCGTGAGGCTGACGTAGGCGCTGCCATTGAAGTACCACAGCGCATCCGCCGAATGGCCGCCAAGCATCACGGCCGCACGGTCCTTGCCCGACACGGACACCACCCGCGTAGTTGGTGTGGTGGCCTTTAAGCGATCTCCCAGCGTGGGGACTTTGAGCTGCAAGGCAGACACCGTGTAATGGTTGTTGGAGGACCCAGGGACCGAGGGGTCTTCTGCGCAGTAGACTTGTTTATCCGCGCGCGCGAGGGATTGATCAAACCACTCATTGGCAATGATGCCGCTGCGTGCCGGGTGCACACCGGTGAGAATCGTCGCATGCCCCGGACACGTTTCGGTGGCGGCATGACTTTGATAGCCGGCCGGGTACACAACCCCTGTGCTTAAGCGACGCAGACCTGCGGTGTATAAGGAGCGGTACTCGGCATAGAGGTCGGCTGAGAACTGATCCACCGCAATCACGACAATCAGATGCGGTGGGCTCGGGGCCGCCGCGCGGCACAGTAGCGGGCTCAACAATAGCGTGGCCATGCACCCGACATAGGAGCGCAAGGCACGGCTGCGGATGGGACGCAAAAGAATCGATAGAGTCATGTCGGTCTACTGGGGGTCCTGCAAGGCAACTTAGGTAAGCATAGCAAGTTGCGACGACTTTTTGATGACAGCATCTGCGCGATGTTGTCGCCGTATCGAGGGTACGGTGGATGTGTGTGATATAACAGCCCATCGAGTCTTTGTGGACCAACACCCAATGTCTGTGGATTTTCAAGCACTGCGGCGGCAGTTCCCGATCTTTGAGCACAAAACCTATATCAATAGCTGTGCGTATGGCGCTTTGGCCGTGGGGGTACAAGAGGCCATAGAACAGTATGTGCAGGAGCGCCGGATGGAGGGCGCCTTGTGGGGTCCGTGGATTACCAAATACGAGCAGGTGCGCGCGTTGATGGCGCAGGTGCTCCGTGTGACGACTGGTGAGATCGCGATCACCGCCTCGGCCTCAGCCGGCATGAATGCACTGGCGAGTGCGCAGGTGTTTAACCGCGAGCGCAACACCATCGTGATCAGTGATTGCGAGTTCCCAACCACCGCGCAGATTTGGCATGCGCAGCAATCAAGGGGCGCACACTGTGTGCACGTGCCGCGCGCAGCCGACGGCACCATCTCGGTGGAGCGTTTTGCTGAATGCATTGACGAGACCACAGCGCTCGTGGTCATCACGCACGTGTGTTTTCGAAATGGCGTGATGCTTGATATCCCCGCGATTGTCAACATCGCCCATGCACGTGGCGCGAAGGTGTTGCTTGATTGCTATCAGTCTGTCGGCGCGTTGGATTTGGATTTGCACGCCTTGGGCGTTGATTTTGCCGCGGGCGGGATGCTCAAGTATTTACTTGGCACCGCCGGCATTGGATTTTTGTACGTGCGTGAGCAGTTGATTGAGGATCTACTGCCCACGCACACCGGCTGGTTTGCACAAGCGGTCATTGAGGACATGGCAATTGATCGCAATGAGCCGGCACAGACGGCGCGGCGCTTTGAGGCCGGGACACCTCCGGTGATCAATTGCTATGCGGCGGCAGCGGGTTTGCAAGTGCTGTTATCTATCGGGACGCAATGCATTGAAGAGCGGATTCGCGGTTTAACCGAGCACTATCGCATGCGCTTACATGAGATCGGTTGGCCTGCAGTGACGGCCAGCAGCACAGCGCGTCATGGACCACTGGTGTGCGTGGCGGCTCGTAACGCTGCGGGTCTGGTGGAGGTGCTCGCCGAGCACGGGATCGTCACCTCGCAGCGCGATGATCACTTACGCGCGAGCTTTCACTTTTACAATAATGAGGGCGATGTGGAGCAGTTAATCGCCGTATTACGCACCGAGCACAGCGCACACGCTGCCTGATTTTACTTCCGGTGGAGGCATGATAAAGTGCCGCCATTGCATATGAATACGGCTAACAGGATGATTCGCTTATGATGGAGTACACCCACCCGATGAGGGTCTGGTTGTTGGGGGCAGGCTTGGTCGTGGCGGGTGTTGCGGCCGAGGCAGATACCGCGGTGGTGGTCACAGCGACCCGCGACAGTCAACCGATTGACGCAGTCCCCGCCTCCATTGATTTGATTGATCGTGCGCGCCTCGCGGATGGACAGTTGCAAGTCAACCTGTCGGAAAGCCTCGTCTCGGTCCCCGGTGTGGTCGCGCAGAGTCGCCAAAACTATGCGCAAGACCTGCAGATCTCGGTACGTGGCTTTGGCGCGCGTTCGAGTTTTGGTGTGCGCGGCTTGCGTCTGTACTCGGATGGAATTCCTGGCACGATGCCGGACGGTCAAGGTCAGTTCGCGCAGTTTGATTTAGGATCGGCCGGTCGCATCGAAGTGTTGCGTGGGCCCTTCTCTGTTTTGTACGGCAACTCATCCGGTGGCGTGGTGTCCTTATTTACAGCGGATGGTCCCTCGGGACAGGCGCTTGATGCCACCATCAGTGGCGGCTCGTATGGCGAGGAGCGCGAGGCGCTGAAAGCTGCAGGTACGGCTGGCATTACCAATTACGTGGTGGATCTCAGTCACTTTCAGACAGATGGCTACCGCGCTCACAGTCGGGCTGAGCGCAATCTATTCAATACCAAAGTGCGCTTTGATCTTGCCGGTGGCGCGACCCTGACGCTGATTGGCAATGCCATCGAAACTCCCTTCGTACAGGATCCTCTAGGGCTGACCCACTTGCAGCGCCTCACCGATCCTACGCAAGCAGGCAGTGGTGCGGTCAGTTACAACACGCGCAAGTCTCTGGAACAAGAGCAGGTAGGGGCAATTTATCACCGTCAGTTGGGTGAGGATGGAGAGCTCGAGGCAACCGCCTATGGTGGGCACCGCCACACCGTGCAATTTCAGTCGCTACCGGCGAGTGCACAAGGCAGCCCCAATAGCTTGGGCGGTGTCATTGATTTAGGACGCGGCTACGGTGGGCTCGATGTGCATGCGAGTGAGCTGTGGCTGTCACAGACCACGCCCTTGCACCTCACGATCGGCGCCAGCTACGATCGCTTGGATGAGGCGCGCCGTGGGTACTTGAACTTCGTAGGCACCACGTTCGGCGTACCCGGCGCGTTGCGTCGCGACCAGAATAATCAAGTGTATGACCTTGATGAGTATCTCGAAGCCCGCTGGGAGCCGTCCGCGCAGTGGCGTCTGATGGCCGGTGTACGCAATAGCACTGTGGATGTCAGTTCCAACGATCATCGCGCAGTGGCAACTGTGTCCCCGGTCACCGGTGTGCGGTTTAACGCCACCAATCCCGTGGCAGGCGTGACGTTCTTGGTCAGCCCCTCTGTCCACGTGTATGGCGCCTTTGGTCGCGGCTTTGAAACCCCGACGCTCAATGATCTGGCGTACCGTTCCACCGACGGCAGTGTGCCGGGACTCAATCTTGGACTGAAGCCCGCACACAGCGATAACTACGAAGTGGGCGTGAAGGCAACTCACAGCGGATTGTTGGCAACTGCGGCGCTCTTTGACACCAAGACTCACGATGATCTGGCGATCGCGGCGAATTCGAATGGCCGGTCGGTGTATCAGAATATTGGGCAGACCGAGCGCAAAGGCGTGGAACTCAGTGTGGATGGCGCGCTGACCCGTGCGTGGACAGCGCACCTTGCCTACACGTATCTGAGCGCTAAAACGCTTACGTCTTACTCGACGTGCGTGACGACCCCCTGTGTGCAGCAGGTGATCCCTGCGGGAAATCGCCTGCCGGCCGTGCCGATGAATTCAGTGTACGGTAGTCTCACTTGGCAGCCGACCACACACGCAATGGTGACGGGCGAAATCATCAATCGCAGTCAAATTTATGTTGACGATCGCAACAGTGATGCGGCCAATGGCTACTGGCTCTTCAACCTGCATGCCACGGTCCGCCAAGAGTGGCCGCACTGGCGCTTGTCGGAATCAGTCCGCGTGGACAACGTTGCCGATCGCAACTACGTGGGTACCGTGATCGTCAACGAAAGCAATGCACGCTTTTTTGAGCCCTCACCGGGCCGCACCGCCTATGTCGTTCTAAACGCTCTTTTTCGATAGAACGTTATCAACCGATCAGACGCCGATCATCCCTGCGCCATAAAACAATAAAAAAAGGGTAGCCCCGTGGCTACCCTGTTGTGTGCACGGCACTTCAGCCGACTGCGGTGCGCTTTTTCTTGTCCGGATCATCAAAGGGCAAGGTGTGCGCGATTGCAGGCCCGCGCACTGTTTTGCCACGGACCTCAAGTTTGGTGCCATGGACAGCGACAGGCACCTCAAGGCGTGCGATCGCCATGGATTTTTTCGTGAGCGATGAATACATGCCAAACGTAATGACACCAACTTTCTTGCCGTTGGCATAGACCTCGTCGCCCAAATCGGTGGCCACGTTGCCATCGACCAACAGACCAAAGATCTTAAAGCGTTCTTTGCCTTTCAGGCGCCAGTGCTGATCGGCGCCGCGAAAGTCGGTCTTGCCGGGGCTGACGGTAAAATCAAGGCCCAGTTCCCACAAGTTGTCACCGGCCGGGTCTTTGTCAAAGGGATACATCTGCGACATGTCATACGGATAGAAGAGCAAATAGCTTTCGACGCGCAGCATGTCGAGCGTGGAGAAGCAGGCGGGCACAATGCCCATCGCCTTGCCTTCACCTAAAATCGTATCCCAGATGGTGCCGGCGTCTTCGCTCTTGCAGAAGATCTCATAGCCACGCTCACCCGTGTAACCGGTACGCGAGATCATGACCGAGCGACCAAAGAGTTGCGCAGGCATGTGGTGGAAGTACTTCAAATCCCGAATGCCCGGTACGTGCTTGGCCAGAAAATCCACCGCCACAGGGCCCTGCAAGGACAAATCGTGCAGATCGTCATCAAAGAGTAGCGCGCAGTTACGGCTCGCGGCGAGCGGTGCGAGGGTCTCGTGGCCCACACCACTGCCGTGCACCACCATCCACGCGTTAGGACCGGTGCGGTACAAGACGCAGTCCTCGATAAAGTGCCCCTGCTCATTCAGCATGGTGGCGTAGGAGGACTTGCCGGGATAGATCTTGTGCACATCGCGACTCGTTGCGTATTGCAGCACGGCAGACGCATGCGGCCCCACGAGATGCAGTTTTTTAAGTCCCGACACATCCATGAGTCCCGCTTTGGTACGAATCGCCACATGGTGATCCACCATGTTCGAATCATAGGTCCATGCGGTGCCCATGCCATTCCAATCTTCAAGTTTTGAACCCAGTGCCTTGTGTCGTTCCCCAAGTACTGTGCTGCGCCAGCTAAGTGCCATCGTCCGTCTCCTTCAATAATCGTGTCGTGAGTTAGTCATTCCATTTGTTGTACTGCGCTGTCATGCGCATAGCGTGTCAATCCGGCCCATTGCCAGGGGTAGTGGGCAGGCCGTCATCGTATTGCGATAGCCATGCCACGGCGAAGTCGCGGTAGCGTGTGAGTCCCTTGTAGTCCACGAGCGCTGGATGCAAATCCCGCAATGCCCGATGACTGCGTCGTGCCCACTTTGGTACCGTGGCGACTTCGCGAATACTTAAGAGGTAGCAGCGAATCCCGAACAAGATGGCGTTACTCCGTGGCAAGCGCCAAAGCCCTTGCAATTCCACCCGGATGTGCGCTTTATCAGCCACGTTATCGGCCGTGACAGTTGCACGGTCTTTACCCCAACGCGGATAAAACTCCGGCGACGTGTCGAGGCGCGGATTGATCGTCATAGTCCAGTTGAGGCGCCGGACCGGCTCATTCAAACGCAAGTTGAGTAAAAACTTCAGCGCTCGATCAAAGACATTCATCTCGTGCGCGAGTGGTACCGGCCCATGCCATTCTTTAAAGGTCATCCCGATGTCAAAATCGAGCGACCAATCGGCCGGCGTCGTCACCATACCCGCTTCAATGAAAAAATCGCCTTCGCGTTGGTCCATGACCACAAAATCCCCCTGCGCTTGGCGGGTGATGTAATCAAGAGGCTCGCGCGGGAGTGTGCTCGGATCACCGAAGGTGAACTCATCACGGATATTGAGCAGCCGGTTGTGCCAGGTCCAGCGGTTGCCTTGTTTGGTGAGCGAGAACTGCTCAGGATAATCCTTTGACATATTGTTCATTAGGAGTTCAAGCACATCCCACTGCGCGCTCATCATGTGTGGCAACGCTTGATAGCGTAACGGATCCTCATTCAGTACGATCTCGCGATCCTTGCACTCGCCGATGTAGTGCTCGTCTACGTCGAACTGAAACTCCGTGATCGAGCCTTTAGGGCCTGGTGCATGCGGCTCGATATTGACCGAGTACATGTATTTGTCTTCCACAAAGGGCAGCGGAAACCGGCGGATCGCTCGCGGGCTGTTACGAAAGGTAAAATCATCTCGGAAGGTTTCATCGGTCTTAAATACAACGCTCATGACATTTCCTCCGCTGACTACAGATCAAGGACCAGCTTTTTACCGGTCGCTCGCGAGACACACGGCATGATAAAAGCGCCCAACGCTTTCTCATCCGCTGACAGATAGTGATCATGATGCACGAGGGTGCCATCCACCGCGACCACTTTAGTTTTGCACTCGCCGCACACGCCGCCACGGCACAAGTACGGCGCATCCACTCCCGACCCTTCAATCGCCTCGAGCAAGCTTTGGTCGGGGGGTACGGTCACTGTGATTCCGGACTTAGCCAGTTCCACATCAAAGGCCACACCCACAGGCGGGGCATTGAATTGCTCCCAGTGGATGTGACTTTCCGCCCAGCCTGCCGCACGCGCGCTTTGAATGACCCGTTCGATCATGGGCGCCGGTCCGCACACATACACATGGGTGCCGAGTGGCTGACGGGCGAGCAGCCCCTCAATATCAATCAGCTGCTTCGCACTGTCGTAATAGAGCTTAACGCGCTCACCATGCCGAGCAGTCAGGCGGTCTTTAAAGGCCGCATGCTCAGGTGCCCGCACCGAGTAGTGCAACTCGTAGAGAGCCGCGCCACTGCGCAGATCTTCCATCATGGCGATGAATGGCGTGATGCCGATACCGCCTGCGAGCAGCACGTGTTTGCGCGCGAGTTTGTCGCGTTGAAACAAGTTCACGGGATGGGCGATTTCAAGTGGCATGCCGACATGCACTTGATCGTGCATAAACACCGAGCCGCCACGCGACGGATCGCCGCGACGCACGCCGATTTCGTAGGACTCTAACTCGTTGGGGGAGCTGAGCAAGGAATAGGGATTGCGATACACCCGATTGCCACCGCGCATCACTACAATGATGTGAGACCCACCCGAAAATGCTGGCAAGGGACTGCCATCGGCGGCACGCAGAACAAAGTGTTTGATCAGCGGTGTCACTTGATGGATGGCGCTGACGATCACTTGAATGGTGTTGGAGTGACTCATACGAACACCTCCTGAATGGGTGGCAGCTCGCCAGGCACTTCAGCATCGATATTCACGCCCATGTAGGCCGCGAGCCGTTTTGAGTAGTGATCGCGTACCACCAGCCAGCGCTGACAGCCAACACACGTGACGATGTTAGTGCGCACATTTTCTGTCTGGGTACGGCAGTGGATGCAGTGCACACGACGCGCCTGCGAGCCGCACTCCTCTGCCCGAATCTCGTCACGGTTTAAATTAAATTCCGCCGCAATACGCATCACAAGACCCATGAAGGCCTCGGGGCCTGCCACATACAAACGCGTCCCCATGATTGATCGCTCGAGGGTCGCCCGAAAATCTGTGAGTAACGCTTGGGTGTCGGTATACAGTTTTATGACACCCGCATCCGCCGCCTCAATGGCACTCGTGCTCGCAAGCCGGAGGTCGGGATCGCTGACGTAATACAGTTGGCGGGAGCTGCGCGTGCTGCCGGAGCCGGCTAATTCGCCCACCAGGCGCAATAGGGGGTCGCCGCCGACTCCAAAGCCCACCAATAGATGGGTGTGGCCCACGACATCTGGCGCGAGGGGCGTGTACACCGGTTTGCTTTTGATACCTGTGATTAACATGAACCGTTTCTCCAGCCCTTAGCGACCCACGCGGGCCAAACTCCACTGTGCCACTCAATACACCGCCAGATGGTGTGTCACGTAAACAATCACGACACCCAGTGCCAGCGCCAGATACGGCCACAGACCGGCTCGACGAGTCGCCGAGCCATCGGCACCAATTTCAAGGTCCACTTCCATCTCGGGCGGGAAGCGGCCTTTATCAACAATGTAATGGCGCCAGACAAAGACCGGCACGATCAACGCCGCAAACCCGAGTCCCGTGTACAAGGTCCCCGCGCCCCACAGATCTGCCCCAAAGCCCATGAAGGCTAAGTTGAGGTAGGCCAAGATAGAACCCATGATCAGAATGAGTGTGGGTGCGCGCCATGGACGCTCTTGATTGGGGCGATCCACGCGATGCATCCAGCCGGAGTGCAGGTTTAAGAAGTTAAAAATGAGGTAACCCACGTTCGAGGCACCGAGGACAAACACATAATCTGACATGAGCAACAGGATGAGGTTAAAGCCTAGATTGGTCATCGCTGCGTTGACGGGCGCGCCGTGCGCATTGACCTTGGATAAGTATTTCGGCAACCAGCCATCCATCGATGCTTGATACAGCGTGCGCGAGGACCCCGCCATGGAAGTGATCAATGACAGCACGAGTGCAATCAAGAGCATTACGACGACCGCCACACCAATGACTGTGCCGCCGTGCACCATGTGCGCCATGACGCGCGCAACGCCCATGCCGCTATAAATATCCGGCGCCAACATACCACTGTAGACGGCAGGCGTGGTGACATGGCCTGCGGCATCAATGACTGCCGGGGTCACGATCTCACCTAGGCCTAAAAATCCTTGAAATGAGAACGGCACGACGGTGAAGACCACCACACACAGTAAGCCTGAGTAAAAGATGGCTTTAAACGTGTCGCTCTTTGGATTTTTAAATTCGCCCGTGTAGCACACGGCGGTTTCGAACCCGTAGGTCGTCCAAGCAGCCAAGAACATGCCGCCGGCCACCACGGTGAGTCCTGCCATGTTGAAGGTGCCGTCAGTGACCGTGCCGACCGCAGTGTGGGCAAGCGGCGCGAGCGGAAAGAAATTTGCATGCACCACATCGCCGGTGATGATGGGTAGTACGCCAATCAGGATGAGCGGAATGACCGCCGAGATCCCCATAATCTTGGTGGTGTTGGCGGAGCGCAAGATGCCACCATCTTGAATCCACTTCACGCCAAACAAAATTGCAGCGCCGAGCAAGAAGGTGGCATTGATACGCAGCGATAGCCCCGGCTTCAGCGCTGATAAATCCAATAACGAGATCTGCCAGGTGTTAATGACGGAATCGGGGGCATAGAGCGCGTTTAACACATACCCCGCTGCCAACCCGGAACCGATGGCTTGCACCGGCGACCACGCGAACCAATTGCACCAGACCGAGATGGGAGCCACGATTTTTGAGTAGCGCACCCAAGCAATGGCGCCATACACCGAGGTACCGCCGGACTTGTTTGGGAACAGGCCTGCAATCTCGGCATAGGTAAAGGATTGAATAAAGCCCATGGTGATGGACGCAATCCAGATCACCCAGGAGAGTTTTCCCACCGTGGCAACCACGGCACCGATATTAAAGAGCACGAGCGGTGGGACACCGCTCGCGACCCAAAATGCGCCTGTCCAGTCGATCCCTCGTTCCAAGCCACCACCGGCAGCGTCGGCGGTGGCCGTGGAATTCGCAGTGCTGTCAGTCATGGTCATCCCCCCTAATGGATCAAGCGCATATTTTTTATAGTGACAACGTACTAGAACAGGCCGATCACCTTGCCAGAGTCATCGATATCGATCTTGTCGGCCGATGGGATCTTCGGCAATCCCGGCATAGTCATGATGTCACCACACACCATCACCACAAACTCAGCACCCGCCGCTAAGCGCACTTCGCGAATGTTCACAATGTGACCCGATGGGGCGCCCCGTAGTGAGGGGTCAGTGGAGAACGAGTATTGCGTCTTGGCAACACAGACGGGGTAATGCCCATAGCCTGAGTCTTGTAGCTGCTTGATCTGCGTGCGGATCTTGCTGTCAGCACTAATGTCCGCGGCCCCATAAATTTTGGTGGCAATCGCTTTCATCTTGTCCCAGAGTGGCATGGACTCTTCATAAACAAACGTCATCGGTGATGACTGTTTCTCAATGAGTTCAACCACGGCCCGTGCGACGTCAGCCGCGCCCGCGCCGCCCTCGGCCCAGTGACGCGCCAAGATCACAGGAGCACCGTGTTTGGCCATCTTTTCCTTGAGTAAGGCGATTTCCGCATCGGTATCAAAGGTAAAGTGGTTGATCGACACCACGCACGGTAAACCGTAGTGGTTACGCACGTTGCTCACGTGACGCTCTAAGTTGGCAATGCCTTTTTCCAACGTGACCAGGTTTTCTTTGTTGAGCTCTTTCAGATCTCCGCCGCCGTGGAACTTCAGCGCCCGCACGGTTGCCACGATCACGACCGCCGAGGGACGCAGGCCCGATTTGCGGCACTTGATGTCAATGAACTTCTCCGCGCCGAGATCGGCGCCGAAGCCTGCTTCGGTCACAACATAGTCAGCAAGTTTCAACGCGGTTTGCGTCGCGAGCACTGAGTTGCAGCCGTGGGCAATATTGGCAAAGGGGCCGCCATGAATAAAGGCTGGATTGTTCTCGAGGGTTTGCACAAGATTCGGCTTGAGCGCATCCCGCAAGAGCACTGTCATCGCGCCTTGCGCATTCAAATCGCGCGCATGAATGGGTTTTAAGTCACGCGTATAGCCCACCACAATACTGCCGAGGCGTTTCTTTAGATCGGCAATGCCGGTCGCCAAACAGAAAATCGCCATGACTTCCGATGCCACCACGATATCAAAGCCATCCTGGCGCGGAAAACCGTTGCCTGGGCCACCGAGGGAGACGGTGATGTCACGCAGCGCACGGTCGTTCATGTCAACGACACGCTTCCACGTAATGCGACGCACATCAAAGCCCAGTTCGTTGCCATGATGAATGTGATTGTCGATTAAGGCGGCGAGTAAGTTATTCGCGAGCGCGATCGCGTTAAAATCACCCGTAAAGTGCAGGTTGATGTCTTCCATCGGCACGACTTGGGCGTAACCGCCACCGGCGGCCCCACCCTTCATACCAAAGACCGGCCCTAAGCTCGGCTCACGCAGACAGATCACCGCTTTTTTGCCAATCTTATTGAGTGCATCACCGAGTCCCACGGTGGTTGTGGTTTTGCCTTCACCCGCTGGTGTGGGGCTGATGGCTGTTACTAAAATTAGTTTGCCATCGGGCTTGGACTTCAAGCTGTCGATGTAATCAAAGCCAATTTTCGCTTTGTAGTGGCCATAGCTCTCAAGACTCGATAGCGGAATCCCGAGCTGCTCGGCGATTGCCGTGACCGGCTTCATCGTGGCTTTTTGTGCAATCTCAATATCTGAAGGCATGCCCAACTCTCCTAAAACGTTTCTATAACTAAACTCGTCAATCATTCGAAGAGTCGCTCAATAAAACGCGACTCTTCAATGGCCTATCTCTTAAAAATGTCCGCGCAGTTCCTCGGCGATCTCAAAAATATCACCCACAATGCCGTACTTTGCGACGCTGAAAATTGACGCACCCGCGTCGGCGTTAACCGCAACAATCGTGTTCACGTGCTTCATGCCCGCAAGATGCTGGATTGCGCCGGAGATGCCCATCGCAACATAGAGCTTGCAGGCACTGGCCGTCTTCCCGGACTGCCCCACCTGACGGCTCTTCGGCAGCCAGCCTGAGTCCGCGATCGGACGCGAGCAGCCCAGTGTAGCCCCAAGCGCTGTCGCCAGATCACGAAACTGCTCAACCTTGGACTCCTCTCCAATGCCGCGGCCGATGGACATGATGAATTCTGCACTCGTCATGTCCACATCGTCGGCTGAGGAGACCTCGACATACTCGTCCGGTCGGAGTCGCGCGACCGGTGCAGTGATAGCGAGTGAGGTGACGGTGGGTTGTGCGACGCCTTCCGCTGGCTTATAGGCGCCGGCGCGAACGGCGAGGACCACCACCGTACGCCCCGGAAAGTCGACTTCCACATTCACTTTTTGACCGTAGCCACCGCGTGTTGCTAACCACTGACCGTTTTCATGGTCAATTTTAAAAACATCGGTCGCAAACCCAAAGCCGGCGGTGGCAGCGAGTGCACCCGCATACCCGAAGACATCCACACTGTGGGTGAGCAGTACGAGCGATGGTGAGCGTGCGTTAATGAGCGCGTGCACAGCAGCTGTTTGCGTATCGGGATCAAAATCTGCACTGCCTGCGGTGACAGTGACGATCTCATCGACACCGGTGACCGATACCGCCGTCACAAACTGCTCGGGTTGCGGGCCCACGATAGCGACCGTCACAGGTCCTCCAGCGGCCGATTTCAGTGCGCTGGCCGCTTGAATGAGTTCGAGTGTGCTTGCGCGCAGTTCGCCGCGTCGATGCTCTGCAATGATGAGAATGCCGCTCATGCTGCCTCTCCTTTGTACTCTTTAATAATTGCCGCAAGCTGAGCGGCTTGTTCAGCTGCTGATCCTTCAATCATTTGCGCGCGTCCCTTTTCGGGGATGTACATCCGCCGCACGCGCGAGAGCGATCCGCTCTCGCCGACCTCCGTTGCGCTCAGACCTATGTCGGCAAGCCCGAGCGTGTCGAGCGGTTTTGCGGCTGCTTGCTTGATGCTACGCAAGGATGCGTAGCGTGGCGTATTGATGCCCAGTTGAATGGTCAGCACGGCAGGACAATCGATCTGCATTGTTTGCAGTAATCCACCTTCGAGTTCACGGCGCACACCCGCCTGCTTTGCGGCAGGTAGATAGGTCAGCTGGTTCACCACTGCCGCATGCGGCCAACCCAGCAGGCCCGCTATAGCAATCCCGGTGGACGCAAAGGCATGATCGGACGATTGCGCGCCGGCAAACACCAAGTCTGGCGTCTCGCGTTGACTCACCGCGCACAGTACCCGGGCAATGGCGATCGAGTCGGAGCCTGCCACTGCGTCATCCCACACACGGATGGCACGGTCTGCGCCTTTGGCTAAGCATTTGCGCAGCGCTTCATCCGCCTCGTCCGCACCCACACTCACAACGACGACTTCCACCTCACCTTCGGCTGCGGCCTCTTTGATCTTGACGGCCTCCTCGAGTGCAAAGTCATCCCATTCGTTTAGATCACGGATCAGAAAATCCGCATCCACGTCTTTGCCGTCGGCGCGGATTTCAAAATCCGCATCCAGTGCTGCCACTTGTTTGACCGCAACCAAAATCTTCGTACTCACCGTCAGCACACTCCTGCAATGCAAAATGCATGTGATATCGATTGAAATTCAGTCTTCATGCCGGTACTGCCGCCTGAGGTGTGCTCACAGGCGTAGGTGCAGCCCCCACCGCCTCGCGCACGAGCTCAATGAGTTCGCGCACCACAAACTTGCCTTCATTTCCCGTGGTCTTCAGCGCATCCTCAAACATCGTCAAATCTTTAGGGCAACTGACGACATAGACCTCTAAGTCCGCAATCACGGCCGCCTCCCGAATCCGGTTCTGCGCCGGTTTTTCAACGCCCACGGGATCCGGAATCCAGATACGCCCACCACCGGCACCGCAGCAAAATGAGTTGGCTTTGCAGCGCTTCATGTCGATCAGATCGCAACCAATGAGCTTTAAGATATCGCGCGGCGCATCGTAGCCTTTGTTAAAGCGACCTAAATGGCAGGGGTCGTGGAAGGTGACCCGCCGATTCAGCGGATATTTCACTGTCAACGCGCCACTTTGCAGTAGATCACGCAGCAAAGTGGTGTAGTGCTGTATCTCGTACGCGCCACCGAAATCCGGATATTCATTGCGGATGGTATTAAAGGTGTGCGGGTCGGTGGTGACGATGGTTTTGAAGCTCGCCTTTTGCATCACGTCGATGTTGGCGGTGGCGAGCATTTCGTATAAGCCCTCCTCGCCCACGCGTCGGATATCGTTGCCGGCATTGGACTCGCCGTCATACAGCAAACCGAAATCCACGCCCGCTTCCTGTAGTAGGCCCGCAAAGGTCTGTGACACCGTTTGGTTGCGCGGATCAAAGGACGCGTAATCGCCTACAAACCACAGCACGTCGACCGGTTCTTTGCGGGCGTCTTTGACAGGAAACGGCAACGCCTTCGTCCATGCCCCGCGCTTGCGCTTGGATTCGCCAAATGAGTTACCCGTTTTAGTGATTGTCTGCAGCGTTTTCGTCAGCAGTGGGTCCATCTCACCGGCTTCGACGAGTTTGCGACGCATCTGCACGATGATCGGCACATGCTCCACTGCCACAGGACAGATCTCAACGCACGCCATGCAGGTGCGACACGACCACAGCGTCTCCATGGAGACTTGGCCTGGGCTTTTGCCGTGGATATCGAGTTCTGCTTTATCGGGCAGCGTGCCGCTGGCGAGTGCACTGTTCGCAAACTCACGCAATGACAAAATGACATCGCGCGGCGACAGCGGCGCGCCCGTCGCGCGTGCAGGGCACGCTTCGTGACAGCGACCACATTTGGTGCAGGCATCGAGGTTCAGAAGCTGCTTCCAGCTCAGATCCGTAATGTATTGAAAGCCCGGATTGACTTGGGTTTCGGGAATGCGTGGCAAGCGCTGGGCCGCGAGTGGGTCACGAAACATCAACGAGCCGCTCGCGGTGAAGATGTGCTTCACTTTTGAAAACGGAATAAGCGCAATAAACCCAAGTGCAATCAGTCCATGGAACCACCAAAGACCACTGCGTAAACTGCCGGCAGCCTCTGCCGTCATGCCACCCGTTTTCATGATGAGCGCGAAGGCCGCGCCCATGGGTGACCACCAGCGGTAATCCCACACGCTGGGGCGCCCTTCCAACCACACGAGGCGCGCGGCTTCAAGCACAAATCCCGTCACGGCAATGAGCAGTAAGGACCACAGAAAAGCCCAATCCTCGATGCGGTAGTTGCTGCGATCGTAATCAGGGTCCGTGGGCACGCGATCGGGACGCGCGTAGTTGAGCTTCGGTGGCTTGATCCAGCCACGCCGAATCATCATGTAAAGCAGCCCGAGTCCAAGCATGACGCCAGCGACATCAAGGATGAGCGAGAACCACAAATAAAAATCACCAAACCAAAAGCGCGTGCCAAACAGCGGCTTTAAAATGTCGTATTCCAAGGTGATCGTTGATGTGCCCAAAAACAGGAGCGCAAATCCAAAGAAAATCAGCCGATGAGCCGCGCCCGCCGCGTGATCGCGACGTGCAATGGTACGGTGGCTAATCACGCTTGCACTCATCGCGCGAAAGCGCGTGAGTAGTGTTCCCGTGTAGGCATGTGCTGTGCCATAGCGGTATTTGCGGATCTGAATCCACGTGCCCCAGCAAAACATGCCAATCGCGGCGTAACCAATGGCATAGAACACCGTCACCGCCAGCGGATGAAAATCTTCAAACAGTATGCGGGTGAGGTCGTGGCGATCAATCATCATAGGTATGTCAAGAGCTCATCGTCAGTCGGTCAAAAACGCGGCACTAGCCGGCAGCGCTCTGCCGGCTAGTGCGACCAAGGCGTGGGTCCTTAGACCTTGTATTCGATATCAGGACTCGTGCCTTGCAGATGCGCCACTCCCCACTTGGCCACTTCGCGTTTGTACGCCAGCGGCAGCTGTGGGTTCGCCTCTTCAATCTCACGTGCAATGCGATGACCGGAGAAGGTGGCATCTGCAATCAGGCGCGGCGCTTCCGCATCGCCGATCAGGTAGACGCCCTTCACGCCATTCTTCGCCCAGTCCCCTTGCTGCGCTTTGAGTTCGCGGTGCAGCGTGTCGTGCGAGTGACGGCCGGTGACCAAGACTAACGAGTCAAACTCCAACCAGTGGTGTGACTTGTTCTCATCGCGTGGCGGCTTGCCCGGGCCACGGTAGGTGCGCTTCGAGCCATCGCCCCAGATGTTGTAGACCTGCAGACGGTTTGGCTCAATCTTTGTGCAAAACTCATGTTCCCGTACGTTGACATGCAGCTCGTGCAAACGCCGCATCATGTTCGGATATTCGAGCGTGAAGTGCATGTAATTGGCCAGATGCACGCCCGTGACAATGGTCACCTCGTGGCCTGCAACCGCCAATTTCTCTGCAAGGCTTGGCGCCATAAAGTAGGTATCTGCGTTCAAGATCACCACGCGCTTACCAATGGCCTTCTTGCCTGCAATGACCTGCTCTGGCGTCAGTTGATCTGACCGCGAGGCATCCGCCCCTGGGATGGGATCGTGTGACAGGCAGTTGGTGCCATCACTATTCCAGGACGAACCCGTGGCGATAATGATCTTGTCAGCGCCATAGGCAAGGGCTTCTTTGGCCGTCATGGGCTTTTGGTTGAGCGCCACCTGACACTCTTTATTCTTCTTCACGAGCTTGGTGATTTGTGTTTCGCGGTAATCGCGGTGATAGCCCCACTCACCCAAGCCCGGCAATGTGGCGAGTTGATTCAGATGCCCACCGATCTTGGCTGCCGTGTCATACAAATGCACTGTGTACCCGCGCTCCATGAGCACGCGTGCAGCTTCCGATCCTGAAGGCCCCGCTCCCACGACCAAGAAGGAGTCCGCCGAATCTTTTTTGCGGAACTTCTCTGGATGCCAGCCGCGACGGAACTCCTCGCCGGCGGTTGCATTTTGTGTGCAGATCATCGGTGGCCCGCCGATTTCCCAGCGTGAGATGCAGACGTTGCAGCCGATGCAGACGCGAATATCGTCGTAGCGACCTTCCTCGATCTTCTTCGGCAAGAACGGATCCGCAATCGACGGCCGTGCAGCGCCGATAATATCGGCATAGCCCTTGGTGACGATCTCAACCATTTTCTCCGGATCGGTGAAGCGACCAACGCCCAAGACCGGCTTTTTGACCACTTGCTTGATGAACTTCGTCCAAGGCACTTGGTGGCCTTGCAGGTAAAAGCGCGACGGTCCTGCGTCTTCGCCCCACTCGGCGATATCACCCACGTCGATGTCCCACAAATCGACCAGCGGATCGGCAAGTTTCGCAAACTGCACGCCATCCACTTCGACTTCCACACCGCTTGTGCCGTACAAGGTGTCAACCGCAAAACGGGTGGCAATGGCGCAGTCTTTACCGACGGCATTGCGCACTTGCTCGAGGGACTCCAGCCAGAAGCGGGCGCGGTTCTCAAGCGACCCGCCGTACTGGTCGGTGCGCTTGTTGTAATACGGCGATAGAAACTGCAACGGCAGATACGAGTGCGCACCGTACACGTACACAATATCAAAGCCGGCGTCGCGGGCGCGCAAGGCGGCATCGACGTAGTACTGCTGTACTTGTTTGATGTCGTCCAAGTCCATCTCTTTGCAGTAGGTCAGCGTCTCAAACTCGGACGCATACTGACTCGGCCCACGTGGTGTGGCGCGCGATTCCATGTTGGGTGAGTGTGCGCCGCCGTACCACAGCTCAACACCGGCGAGTGCGCCGTGGTGGTGGATGCTGTCGCACATGGCGCGCAGGTTGTGCACATCGCCGTCATCCCAAAGGCGTGCTGACAAGCGGTGTGTGTCATCTGATTCGGGATGAATCGAGCAGTACTCGGTGTTGATACCGGCCCAACCACCTTCCGCCTTCAGCGAGCGGTGCGCAGCCTGAAAGCCCGGACGATCGGAACCGGCGCCAATACAATGCGGTACTTGATAAAAACGATTTCGTAACGTCTTGGGACCGATCTGAATCGGCTGAAACAACACGTCGTGTTTAGGATCCCGAGCCATGCGCTTACCCTCTTTCAAAAATTAGAGTACTGGACGAAAAATTCAAAAAGCCGGCGGCCGAGCCGCTAATTCTCGCACCGCCCGTGGTCGGGCGGTAGCGCTTTGCAGACCTACCAATGGGTCGCGCTGCGCAGACAAAAAACGTGTTGGATGTCATAAGTTTAAAACGCGATACGCGGGTTTTTGCCGTCGAGGCGCAGAATCAACTGCGAGGCTAATGCCTCAATCGCGTGAGCTGGCTCGCCGGTGAGTTCCGCCGCCGCAAAGCGCAGAAAACTTTTCTCGTGTTCCACCATAAAATCCAAGGCGGGACGATCCTCGGGCGGTGCTTGATCGGCAATTGTCTGGTATTTGTCGACATAAACAGCGATCTCGCGGGCAAAAGCGGCTAAAAACTCTTCCCACGATAGTGAACTCAAGGTGTCCGCGAGGGCAATGCCCTCCCGTCGTGAGTCCTCGCTTTCCACCACGCTTAAGCCCAGGCGCACCAAAAAGGGCCGGAGCCGTGCTTTGGCTTCGGTTTCCATCTGCAGCATGGCCGCAAAATAATGTTGATGCTGCGGTGCAGCAGTCGCCAACAGACCCGAATACAGGGCCTCGCCCAAGACCTCGCCTTGGTACACCGTCATCACGCCCTGCAGGTACTCAGCGGTCCGGGTCATCGTTTAAAACCCGTCGCGCCCAGGGACCCACGAGGTGCCCGCGAGCGGCACGCCAGCCATGGCCGCCGCTTCAATGGTGACCGCCACGAGATCCTCGCGCTCTAAGTGATGCACATCTTGCTTGCCGCAGGCGCGCGCGATCATGGTCAACTCCATGTTGAGCGTCTTTAAGTAATTGCGGACCCGTTGCGCACCCACGAGCGGCTCGAGGCGTTGCTCCAAAATCGCGTCTTGCGTGGTCACGCCCACAGGGCACTTCCCCGTTTGGCAGTGGTGACAAAAGCCCGGCGCGGTTCCGATGGCGTGATAATCCGCAAGCGCCGAGTGGTGCGCGCCTTTTTGCACATAGCTTTCTGAGTTGCAGCCAAGCGCAATCAAAATACCCTGCCCGATCGCGACCGCATCAGCGCCCATCGCGAGCGCCTTGGCCACATCAGCGCCCGTGCGTACGCCACCGGACACGATGAGCTGCACTTCGTCTTTCATGTTCATATCTTCGAGTGCATCCACCGCTTGGCGCACGGCGGCGAGCGTCGGAATACCCACATGCTCGATGAACGCGACTTGCGTGGCAGCGGTGCCACCTTGCATGCCATCAACGACAACGACATCGGCGCCTGCATGCACTGCAAGCTTCACATCATGGAATGTGCGCGTGGCGCCGACCTTGACGTAAATCGGTTTTTGCCAGTCGGTGATCTCGCGCAGCTCACGAATCTTGATCGCCAAATCATCCGGTCCAGTCCAGTCCGGATGCCGGCAGGCGGAGCGCTGATCCACGCCCTCCGGCAGCGTGCGCATTTTGGCGACGCGTGGACTGACCTTCTGCCCGAGCAGCATGCCACCGCCACCGGGCTTTGCACCCTGACCGATCACGATTTCAATGGCATCGGCACGGCGCACATCGTCTGGGCGAAAGCCATAGCGTGACGGCAGGCACTGGTAAATCAGTGTTTTGGACGACTGGCGTTCTTCGGAAGTCATGCCACCATCGCCGGTGGTAGTGGAGGTTCCCATTTCCGTGGCGGCGCGACCGAGCGCTTCTTTGACGTTCGCCGACAGCGCGCCAAAGCTCATACCCGCGATCGTGATCGGAATCTCAAGCTCGATCGGCTTTTTCGCAAAGCGCGTCCCGAGGATGGTTTTGGACGAGCATTTTTCGCGATACCCCTCGAGCGGGTAGCGTGATAGCGAGGCTGCCAAAAACAATAGATCATCAAAGTGTGGCAAGACGCGCTTCGCGCCGAGGCCACGAATCTCATACAAGCCCGTGGCCGCTGCCTTTTGAATGTAGCGAATCACATGCGAATTAAACCCTGCACTTTCTTCCAAGCTCAGTGGCCCGGATGATGCGCCGGTGTCAGTCAATTTTGTTGCCATAACGTCATTCCTTGTGCGCGACCCGCGACTAATAGGTCTGCTTTGCGTCTGCGTTCCAGTGATAGAGCGTTTTCGCCGAAGCGATCCGTTTAAAATCCGTCGGCGCGTGCGTGAGCCCGGCCTCTGTGAGTAAGCGTTGGACGGTGGCCACGTCGTCACTCGTCATGGGTTCGATGCGTGCATCAGCACCGAGCGAGCGCACCGCGCCGCGCACATAAATAACCGCCTCATACAACGAGTCGCCTAAACCATCGCCGGCGTCGCCGCAAATGACGAGCGTGCCCGCTTGCGCCATGAATGCGGAGAAGCTCCCCACATCGCCTCCCACCACAATGCTGGCGCCTTTCAGCGAAATACCGCAGCGCAGCCCCGCATCGCCGTGGATGACCAAAAGCCCACCGTGGGCAGATGCCCCCGCGCCGCCACTGGCGAAGCCTTTGACTTCCACGCGACCGGACATCATGTTCTCAGCGCACCCGGGACCTGCATTGCCGTGCACCGTGACGCTTGCTTCCTGGTTCATGCCCGCGAGGTAATACCCCGCATGGCCGTTGACCTCCACACTGACGGGCGCATTTAAGCCCACCGCAATACTGTGCGCGCCATCCGGGTTCTCGACCGTGACGTGTTTGACGGCGCTTAGATCACCGTGCAGAAACTGATTGAGTTCCCGCAGCGTTTGTTTGGAAAGATCAAACGCCACCGTGCCGGTGGTGGCCTTTACTGCACTGACCATGAGTACACCTCAGCCGGCTTCGGCTCAAAAATCGTGGCGTGTTTAACGCCGGGTAGATGCGCGAGCGAGCGAAACTCCGATGCAATCGCGACATAGTCATCCGTTTCGGCGACCACAGCGGGTTTGCAGGCGAAAGGATCACGTACCAAGGCGAGCTTGTCGTGCGTGCCCATCAGGAACGTGAAAAATCCATCAAAGTCCGAAAAGGCGTGCTCAAGCGCGGTTTCGAGCGTCTCGCCTTTCTCCAAGCGCCAATGCAGATAACGGCACGCGCCTTCGGTGTCGCAATCGCTTTCAAAGCGGCTGCCGAGTTTTTCCAGTTTGCGGCGAATGCTGCCGGGATTGGCGAGTGATCCATTGTGCACCAGACACCAGTCCTCACCGGCGGTGTAGGGGTGTGCGTTTTCTGGCGTCACCGCCGACTCGGTAGCCATGCGCGTGTGCCCAACGATGTGGGAGCCTGAGAATGTATCAAAGGCATAGCGCTTGGCGACATCGGCGGGCAGTCCGATGTCCTTATAAAGATCAATGGAGCGACCCACGCTCAACACATGCACTGTGGGATGCTCGCGGGTGAGCCACTCGCGCACCAGTTGCGGGTTGCCATCCGTGGTCACGATGCAGTGATTGGCCTTGACCTCGAATTTGGCATCGCCAAGCAACTCCATCAGTGCGCCTTCCAGATGCCGCCAATTAAAAGCCGCATCCGCACAGTACAGACTCACCTTGCGACGCTGCTCGGCGACGCGATCGGTAAACACCGCCATACCGGCTGAGTCAGGACCACGCTCCGTCATACCGATCAGCATGGGCACCATCAGCTCGCCTAGACGCGGCCGCATCGCGGGCTTTTTCAACAGCAGACCAACAATTCCGCACATGGGAGCTCCTAAAACATCTCAATGTAGCGCTGCGATTCCCAGTCACTCACGTGGCGTGAGTACTCGATCCATTCCATGCGCTTGACACGAATAAACTCGGCAGCCAGTTCTGTGCCAAGACCGTTCTTCACCACGTCATCTTTCTCAAGCGCATCAAGCGCCTCATTAAGTGACTGCGGCAGTAGACCAATACCGCGCTTTTTGATTTCATCAAGCGTCAGGTCATACAAATTCACATTGAGCGGGCTGCCCGGGTCAATTTTGTTTTCGATGCCATCGAGTCCCGCTGCTGCAATCGCTGCCGTTGCCAGATACGGATTCATCGCGCCATCCGGTAACCGAAACTCGATGCGTCCACCCGGTACGCGCACGCAAGCGGTGCGGTTGTTATCACCATAAGCAATAAATGCCGGTGCCCAGGTCGCACCTGACAACGACCGACCCACCACCAAGCGCTTGTAGGAGTTGACCGTGGGCGCACAAATCGCGGTGAGTGCGCGGGCGTGCTTGAGCAATCCGCCCATGAAGTAATAGCCCAATTGGCTCAGTTTCATGCCGCGCTTATCGGTTTTGTCGTAAAACGCGTTCTTTTGCTTTGCGGTACCAAGCGAGATATGAAAGTGTGCGCCATTGCCGGCACGGTTCGCAAAGGGCTTGGGCATGAACGTGGCCACAGCGCCGTGTTGCCGCGCCACTTCACTGGCCGCCATTTTGAAAAACGTAAAATGATCGGCTGAGGTTAAGGCCTTGTCATAGGTGTAGTTCACCTCAAACTGGCCATTCGCGTCTTCGTGATCGATCTGATAGACGTCAATATCGACCTCGCGCATATAGCGCGTCAGATCATCCAAAATGCCACTGGCACGCGACAAGCCTTTGTAGTCGTAGCACGGCTTATCCAGCAAGTCCGTGGGATCAATAGGGCTCAGCGCACCGTTCGCATCGCGCTTGAGCAACATAAACTCCGGCTCAAGGCCTGTGTACATCGTAAAGCCGCGCTCAGCCAAGCGCGCGAGTTGGCGTTTGGCCGCAACCCGTGAACAAAACGCATAGGGTTTGCCACCCACATGACCATCACACGCCATGCGGGCAAATCCTGGCATCCACGGAATGGGCGAGAGTGTGGTGGGATCGCCCACCGCCATAAAGTCAGGGCCATCGGGCGTCATGCCGAGTCCCCAAATCGCAAAGCCGGCAAAGCCCGCGCCTTCACCGGTGACCATCCCGTAATGCTCCACTGGCACCGCTTTGGCTTTGGCCGCACCATGGATGTCCACAAACTGCGCGAGCACATAGCGCGATTTGTGTTTGGCAAACAGCTTTTTGGCTTGAACGGGCGTCATGATTCCCCCTCGATGGTAAGTCTATTGTTCATCAGTCAGTTAAGTCCGTGGACGCGGACACCGCCACCGAGTTCGGTGGCCACTTCCAGCACAGTCGTCCAAAAATAAAGACCGAAGCTTGGGTCGGCCCAGAGGGTCAGCACCGGCAAATCCGTTGTGCGCGTGGCGATCGCCACGACGCCCACCCCGATCATGGAGGTCATGGACAGTGGCCCTTGTGCGTCACTGGCACTGGCCAGCAGCGGTGCAAAATCCACACTGCAGATCTGTCGCAACAGCGTCTCAAGTGCAGAGCCGTGTAAGTTAAGGACGAGATCATGTCGAGCGACTGGATACACGTCACTGATTCGCGTCACTCCGTACAGCGTCTGCGCGCTTGCGCGCACGCGCGCTTGGGCATCCGGAGTGAGCGCCTCAACCAAAAATTCCGAGGTGGCAAGACGCGCGACCAATACGCCGGCAGTTACTGCCCAGTGATTGCCTAACGCCGGGACTGTGTAGCCTTGAGCGGCGAGCCACTGCTCGGCCGCCGGTCCTTTAAGACCCAGTCGGCGACGCCACGAGTATTCACTTAAGGTCACGGTTGGGTCTGTGGCAGCAGTGGGCGCGAGTATGTCCGCTTGCAGCATGCCCTCGCGCACTGTCGTTGCCGTTGCGTGCGCGGTAATCCACGCATCGATGGGTGAGCGGCGTGCGTGCGTCTTTAGCGATTCAGTCATGGGGTGGCACCAATTTTTTGGCGGGCGCCGGCGGCATCAAAGAACGGAAACGGCGTGACGGTTGCCTCGATCAACTCGCCGTGATCGATGCGAACCTGAAAGTGACCGCGGTTTGCGACAGTCGGGTCCACAAGCGCAAGTCCAATCACATGACCCAACGTTGGCGATACGCCCACGCTGGTGACGCGCCCGGCAATCCGATCGCCATCAATAATTAAATGGCATTCGCGGGGTCGGTCCGTGGCACTGGCCGGCAATTTAAAACCCACCAGCGTTTGTTTGAGTGGCTGCTTCGCCAAAATGGCAAGACTGCGCTGACCGATAAAGAACGGCTTATCCATTTTGATGGCCCACGGCGCATCAATTTCAAGTGCATTCGTGACGCCATCGGTATCCTGACCAATGATCACGTGGCCTTTTTCCAAACGCAGCATGCGCTGCGCTTCAACGCCGAAGGGACGAATGCCCTGGGCTTTGCCACTTTCCAGTAACATACGCCACAGATCCAATCCCGCATCAAAGGGCAAATGGATTTCATAACCGAGTTCGCCCACAAAGCCCACGCGCATCAGTCGGCACGGGATTCCGGCAATGTGGCCCTCGCGCACCGCCAGATACGGAAACGCAGCATCCGATAGATCCATCTCGGTCAGCGGCGCGAGCACCTCACGCGAACGGGGGCCCGCCAAATTAAAGGCCGCGTACTGGCCAGTCAGATTCACAAGCCCCACTGGCAGTCCCCACCAGGTCGCGAGTCGACCGAATTCGCGGAACAAGGTCGCGGAGTTACCCGTCGTGGTTGTGAAGTAAAAGCTCTCGGCCGTCAGACGCGCAATCACGCCATCATCAATGATGACGCCGGATTCATCGAGCATCAAACCGTAACGGGTCATGCCAACTTTTAAGTTGGAGTAGCGCGCGGTGTAGACCCGATCCAAAAACTCGCCCGCCTGTGGGCCATGTGCTTCGATCTTGCCTAAGGTGCCGACATCAATGAGCCCAACGCCGTGACGCACCGCATGCACTTCGGCGGCGATTGCCGCTTCGCGGCTGACGCCTGGGATCGCGTAGTACTCGGGACGTCGCCAATTGGCCGCCGGCATCCACACCGCACCGAGCGCTGCATGATCCGCATCGAGCGGTGTTTGACGTTCGGGCATGAAACCGCGACCCGCGAGGTGCGCCATGGGCACGGGGTGGTACATCGGCCGCGCAGTGGTGAGCGCATGCTCGGTGAGCGAGTCCCCGCGCACTTTGGCTAAAATTCGTAGCGCGTTTAAATTGGAGTGCTTGCCCTGACTTGGGCCCATGCCCATCGTGGAGTACCGTTTCAGGAGTTCCGTTGAGTCAAACCCTTCCTGACAGGCATTGATGACATCCCGAATCTGTAGGTCTTCGTCGAAGTCCACAAATTCCTTGCCCTCTGGGTGCGCAAAAATCGGGTACGGATGATTGGGACACTCGCGGATGGCGAGCAGCGCGCTTGGGCTTGGCGCGGGCTCTGTTTGATCGAGCCGAGTCGCGGCGCTGATACCAACACGCTCGCCATCAGACATGCGTGCGGCAAGACTGTAATGCCCTGTCACTTTGCCGCAAGCATAGATGCCCACAGGCAATCGATCAGGAAGAAATTGCTCCAGTGCCACGTCGTAACGCATGGTGGCACCGGCTTGATGCAGTAGCGCATTGGCAGGCGCAAAGCCCACACTCATCCACACGCCATCCACATCCAGCGTTGTATCGGTGCTACCCACGCGGTAGCGCAAGTGCGCCACGCCGCCGGTGCGACCGACGATGGCTTCAACCGGTTCGACTTGCACGACCAACCGCACACCACGGCGGGTGAGCTCATCGGCCAGGGCTTGGCTGTCGGTGCCGCGCGCTGAGCGCAGATCAAGGACCGCGATAACGTCAAGGCCCCGACTCACGGCATCAAGCGCGGCTGCATAGCCCTCGGCGTTCGCTGTCAAAATGGCAACGCGCTGCGCAGGTGCCACGCTATAGCGGTACATGAGGCGCTGCGCGGCACTGGCGAGCAAGACGCCGGGTAAGTCATTGCCCCGGAACACAGCCGGCTGCTCGTACGCACCTTGCGCGATGATGACCGCACGTGCGCGCACCTTCACAATCGCCTCGGGCGTCACGACGGGAATCCAGTGATCGGCGTAGTAGCCAGCCGCCGTACTACTCAATAGCACTCGGATACGCGGATGGCTTAGCACCCGCGCACAGACGGCCTCGGTGGCCGCCGCGATCGATGGATCGCCCGCCTGTGCATACAGACCACTACCGCCGAGGGCAGGATTTTCATCCACCAAGAGTACGTGGGCGCCTTGCTCGGCAGCCGCTAACGCCGCACTTACACCCGACGGACCTCCACCAATCACGAGCACATCACAAAAGTCATAGCGTTTGGGTGTGGTGCGGTGTGCGCTTTTTAAATCGACCGCGCCCAAGCCCGTCAGTGTGCGGAACATCGTCTCCCACCAAGGAAAGAGCCGCTTACTATGAAAGGCCTTGTAATAAAAACCGACCGGCAAGAACCGCGACAAGCGATTCAAAATAGCGAAGCGGTCCTTGTGCAGCCCGCCACGCGTGTTCACGGCCGAAATCTGCCAGCCAGACGCAACGCGCGTGACATCGCCGCGGACGTTGGGTGTGCTGCGGCCATTTGCACTGACTTGCATCATGGCGTTCACATCGTGATTGGCAGCGCTTAAAAAGCCCCGTGTCCGATGGTATTTAAAGCTGCGGCCGAAGATATGCAGGCCATTGGCAGCGAGTGCCGAGGTGATGCTATCGCCACGCAGTCCCGTGTAGGCCGTGTGTTCAAATTGAAAATCGACCGGCGTGTTGCGATCAATCCATTCGCCTTTGATGGGAGGCAGTCGCATCATGGCGCGTAGGCTCCTGCTGCTGGGCGCGAGTACAAGTACGTGCGCAGGATGATATCGCGGGTGGTATCACGGTCTGCAATAAACCACACACCACTTGGTGTGTGACACCACCACTCGTGCTTGATACCGGCCGGACCGTTTTTATTAAAAACGTAATCCGCCCACACCGCATCGCTCGCGGTCGCAGGATCCGGCATCTCTTTGACCTCACCTGCATAGGCGAATTCGGAAATTAGTCGTGGGCCATTGATCGGACAGGTCATGATTTTCATCTTAGTGACCCACCGAGGCGGCGCCCTTCTCACCGGTCAATGCATAGCGGCGAAAGCGATCCAGATTAAAGCCAGTGATCAACGGATGATTGCTGTCGGTTGCCAGTGTGTGACTCATGGTCTTGCCGCACACAGGAGTCGCTTTAAAGCCCCACGTGCCCCAACCCGAATCTAGATAAAAACCGCTGACCGGCGTTTTACCCATGATGGGCGCAAAGTCTGGTGTCATGTCCGCCATGCCCGCCCATTGGCGCACGATTTTCACATCACTTAAGAAGGGAAACATTTCCAACATGTGCATGGACAAGGATTCTGCAAAATCCAAGGTCGAGCGCGTTGAGTGCAGCTCATACGGATCGAGCGATGCGCCCATGACGAGTTCACCGCGTGCGGTTTGACTCACATACACGTGCAATGATCCGGACACAATGATGGGATCCAGCCACGGTTTGATGGGCTCGGAGACCATCGCTTGCAGCGGATGTATGTAAAGCGGTGAGTTTAGTCCGACCATCGACAACAGGCGTGGTGTGGAACCGGCCACAGCACACAACACTTTGCGTGTGCTGATCAAGCCTTTGTTGGTCAATACGCCGCATACCGCAGGGCCTGAGCCCGTGTCTTCGGTTTTGATGTCGAGTACTTCGGTTTTTTGATGAATTTCCACACCACGCCGATCGGCACCGCGGCCGTAGCCCCAGGCGACTGCGTCGTGACGCGCGATCGCACCCGGTGCGTGGTAGAGCGCGCCAACCACTGGGGCATGTCCCGCACAGGTGATGTCCATCATGGGAATCGCGGCTTGCACAGCTTTCGCGTCCACCGCCTCGCTCGCAATTCCAAAATGCTTATTCACTTCGGCACGCCAGCGCATGGTGCGCATGGCCGCGTCCGTGTGCGCGAGCGTGTAGTGACCGCGCGTCGAATAAAAAAGGTTTAAGTCGAAATCCTGCGACAGGTCCTGCCAGAGGCGCACGCTTTCATCGTAAAACTGCACGCCCTCAGGCGTTAAGTAGTTCGAACGAATGATGGTGGTGTTGCGACCCGTGTTACCACCACCGATGTAGCCTTTTTCAATGACCGCAACGTTCGTGATCCCATGATCCCGCGCCAAATAATAGGCCGCAGCCAAGCCGTGGCCGCCAGCACCAATAATGACCGCGTCATAGGTCTTTTTAAGAGCGCTTGGCACGGTGAACATGCGCGGTTCGGGGTGTTGGCGTGCGAGACCAAAGCGAAGCAAGCGTAGTGGCATGGGTGTGTTTCGGCCGAGTCGTTATTTGGGCGGTTGCGCGGTGCCGCAGCCGGGCAGGTTGCATACGCCGCAGCCGAAGGATAATTCAAAATTAATCATATAAATCAATATTTTACCGATTTTTAACAGCTCAAGCAGCGATCAAATCTGCGCGAGTGGCCCCTCTGTAGAGGACCCGTCACATCCGCGCAGGATTGCCATATTTCTGTGTACCATGCAGTTTACTGGTGTGCAAGTCTGTTGCATAGCGCGAATCTTGTGAGGCGTCCGCCCGACTCAGGCCTCGCCCCCTGTCGGGCTCTAAAATTCAGTGATCGAAGCCGCCGCGCTCACCCTCATAGATGATGACTGATAAAAGGCGTATCGGCGTGCGGACCAGAGTTTCAGGACCGTGCGGGACGTTGCCGGCAAAGGTCAGCGCATCCCCAGGTTTGAGTGCATAGCTTTCCTCGCCGTAGCGGTAGGTCAAAGAGCCTTCCAACACATAGATAAACTCGATTCCCGGATGCTCAAAGCCGGGAAATACTTCACTTTTGTCGTTCAAAGTCACTAAAAACGGTTCAAAGACCTTGCGGGGACCGCGATCGGCTGCGAGCAGATGATACGTGTGTCCGCGTTTGGTGCCGCGCCGGACGACCTCGAGTCCCTCACCGCGGCGTACCAGCTGGGCAGGATTTGTCTCACCACCAAAGCCTTGTAATAGGTGGGATAGGCTCACGCCGAGTGCGGAGGTGAGCGAGGCCAAGGTATCCAGACTCGGCATCACATCGCCGGTTTCCAGTCGACTCAACATGGCCCGACTAATACCTGCCCGTTCAGCGACTTCGCCCAACGTGAGGCCGTTGGCGGTGCGCAGGCGGCGCACGGCTGTCCCCACCAATTGACCCAAACGCGCCCCATCGCTGGGTGGGCTACTTTCAGTGCCTTTGATGCGCGGCGTTTTGATACGGGGTTTTTTCATCGAGCGATCCTGCAGCGGTAGCGGACTCCATCATAGCAAGCCCAGTCGGGGCCGCTCCCACGCTGATGTTGTGTGCCTACCACATCAATATGACACGGCAGCGGTTGACCGCAGCGTCCGCGGCGTGATACTTCTTGATTAATAATGTTTATTGTCGCGCAATGCGCACCACCACCGTGTGGCGCCCGGCTCACAAGTCGTTGACCAATCAAGGAGTTTTTCCTCTAATGAAGATGCCACCGCTGAAAAAACATATCGTAACGACGGGCATGTCGCTATCGCTCGCCTGCACGCTTACTCTAGCGGCTGCCGTTGCAGCAGCTGCCGATGCGCCAGGGGCCGCGGCGTCCAGCGAGTCATTGAATGAGGTCATCGTCACAGCACAGCGTCGTGAGCAGCGATTACAAGACGTTGGTATTTCCGTGACCGCAATGGGCGCGGAAGAAATGAAAGATTTGAATATCGAAAACGCGTCCGACATCGTGCGTGCGGTGCCGAGTTTGAAGCTCAACGCATTTTCGTCCTCCGCGGTGGTGTGGAATATTCGCGGTGTCTCGCAGAACGATTACGGTGATCAGCAAGAGCCCCCGGTCGCTGTGTATCAGGACGACAGTTACTCAAGCTCGATCAATACGTCGAGTTTTCCAACCTTTGATTTGGCGCGCGTGGAAGTGTTGCGTGGTCCGCAGGGCACGCTCTTCGGTCGCAACGCCACGGGTGGCGCGATCCAGTTTGTGTCCAACAAGCCAACCAAAGAACTCGATGGTTATGCCAGCGTCTCGATCGGTAGCAACAACGAGCGCATCATTGAAGGCGCAATTTCAGGCCCGCTGGCCAATAATTTGCAAGCACGTTTGTCCGCTATTAAAGATACGGACGACGGCTACATTACGGATGTGACGCCGGGGACGTCAAAGTTCGGCGGCGCCAATCACTACGCACTGCGTGCCATCTTCGAGTGGCAACCTGCGGATGGCACCAATGTGGGGTTGACCATGCGTTACATGAGAGCCCCGGATGAGAAGCAAGCAGGTGGCTACGTGTTTCAGCCGGCGTGCCCGAATGCGCAGTTTCAGGGCGAGATTTTACCTGCCACTGTCGGTTGTGCTTTTTGGGGCAGCCCGCCGGGAGCGTCGGGTGATGGCTATCGCAATGATGCGATCACACCAAGTCGTGGCGGAAGCCCGTGGACAACTGCTGCCGGCGACAATGCCCGTGCGAATCGCCAGATTTTGGGATCAACGTTGCGCATAGACACCACCTTTGGTGAAACCGCGTTTACCTCAATTACCGACTTTCAGCACTCGACCAAGAACTATCTGGAGGACGGCGATTCCGGTCCCGATGTCGGCGTGCAGTTTTTCCTTGAGAACAACGTCAAACAGTACTCGCAGGAGTTTCGACTGGCGCGCACCGTTGGCGCACACGAAGTGACCGGCGGTGTGTTTGGTATGCGCAACAACGGTTCCTACGATGGCGGATTTCCGATTTACTTTATCGGTTATGTGCCGCAGGTGAGCTATACCCAAGACACGATCTCGTGGGCAGCGTTTGCGCAAGACGAGTGGAAACTCAATGATCAGTTTAAGTTAATCGGTGGCATCCGCTACTGGCACGATGAGCGTATTGGCTCGTATTACGGGCGTGCACCCGTGTCGCCATTGAGCGCGCAGCCGGATGTGACGATTATTTTTAACACGCACGAAGTATCACCCGTGGGTAGCAATCTCACGCCGGCTGATGCCGATAAAACGTATACCGGCGTAACGGCGCGTTTGGAACTCGACTACAAACCAACCGACAATATGTTGTTGTACGCGAGCTATAACCGCGGTGGTAAGAGCGGCGGCTTCACCTTCTCTACCGGTACGCCCTTTGATCCGTACGAGACGGCATTCTTAAATGGCATCCCCTACCGTCCAGAAGTTTTAACGGCCTACGAGGGCGGCCTTAAAGCGACCATTAATCGCACGACTGCCATCAACGCGAGCGTGTTTCACTACAACTACAAGGATTATCAGGCCTTCGCCCAAGTGGGCGTGGTACAAAGCGTGATCAACCTCGATGCAAAAGCAGACGGCTTAGAGCTCGAACTCAACACGCGACCGATGTCGGGTCTGACCTTGAAAGTGGGCGCTTCGTTCTTAAACACGCGTGTGTACAACATCTTGTTGCCTGATTTGGCCACTGTGGTGGATCACGATTTGCCGCAGACGCCGAAATTCTCAGGCAATGCGTTGGCACGCTATGAGTTCGCCCTTGGCAGTGGTACTGCATCGGTGCAGGCAGACATGACCTACTCTGGTGGATTCTGCTTTACCGTGTTGTGCGCCCCTGTTGAAAAAGAAGGCGCGTATTCGGTGGGTAACGTGCGCTTAGGTTACGAGCCTGCTGGCGGGCGTTGGTCCTTTGCCACCTACGTGAACAACGTCGCCGAGCGCGCCTATCGGCAGTACGCATTTGATAGCTCGATGTTCGCGGGAATCGCGCTGGGTATTTACGCGAAACCACGGCTCTGGGGTGCGAACGCAACCTATCACTTCGGCGCGGCTCACTAAAAAAAGCGCGCCACCCGTCATTGGTTCACGGCAGCCAATGACGGGGTCGGTGAGCGCATGCCTACACACGCATCAATCGATGCGCTGTCATAAAAATACAATGACGAGCCCTCACGCGCGTGCGTGCAGACGAGATTTAGGGCGCACACAGCGTGGATCTTGCCGTGGCTGACCCCCCAACGTGGCATGATACGTGTGCCTGTCGCGACGGTTGTTGCGACGCAAATTGACCACCGCGATCGGGTCGTGTGCGGCGTACCGGCTGAATGAAAAAATGGGAAGCTACACAATGAAGCGACGGAATCATGAAATCAGCACGGTGACACTTCAGGCGTTGAGTTTTTCGACCTGCTCTTGGTGGGTCGTTTGTGCTCTGGCCCTGTCGCTCAGTGGGCGTGCGGCACCCACCTGGGCGCAGACGGGTCAGGGTGCCCACGTGGACGACTTACAAGAAGTGGTCGTGACTGCAGAGAAGCGCGCATCGACCGTGCAAGACACCGCGATTAGCTTGACCGCCGTCACCGGCGAGGAACTGCAGTCGCATGGCATTGCATCGGTTGAAGATTTGATCGCCACGGTGCCCGGTATCTCCATGCGCACCGCGGCTCCCGGTTCCTCCGAGTACGAGATACGCGGACTGACATCCTCAGGTGGCTCCGCGGCGACCGTGGGTTTTTATCTGGATGACATCCCACTGTCTGCATCGGCGGTCAGCCTCTATGGCCGCACCGTGGTGGATCCGGATTTATTTGATTTAGGTCACGTCGAAGTGTTGCGCGGCCCACAAGGCACGCTGTACGGCTCAGGCTCGATGGGTGGCACGATTCGTCTTGTGACGAATCCACCAAAGCTGGGTGTGTATGAGGCATCGACCGCTGTGTCGATTTCCCACACGGGTTCTGGCGGCGCCACCAATGGCAGCGGCAGCGTCATGTTTAACGTACCGCTTGGCGACACCGCCGCATTTCGCTTTGTGGCGACGGACAAATACATTAGCGGCTGGGTGCCGCGCTTTGTCGTTGCACAGGGCCAGTTTCCGTATCCTGTGAATTTTAATTGCGGCGCGTATTTCTGTGACCCAGGCAATCTTGCTGGCGCACCCGTTGCACAAACCATTCCGCATTCGAACAACGAGCGTTTTGCCTCCATGCGCGCAGAGCTCTTGTGGAAGCCAAGCGACACACTGTCGGTGCAGACGAACCTGATGTATCAGCGCCTTGATATGGATGGCTACCCCGCCTATCAAGCAACGGGTCGCACAGTGAATCCGTATCCCGCTTCCCCGGGTTTTTATCAGCCCGTCAATGTGCAGGAGCCACACTACGACGCGTTTAAGCTCGCCGCCGTGACCGTGAAGTATGATTTGGGTTTTGCGGAACTTACCTCAGCCACCGGCTACTGGGATCGCCTTGCGGTCGAGGCGCAAGACTCGACGCAAGCCATGCAAAACATCTTCAATATTGGGCAGTACCAGTCCTCCGGCGTGCCAGCCAATTGCACGAGCCCCACCCAAGCAGGGTGCACCGGCTTCCTACCCGGTAACCTCTATACAGAGACCGACCCGACGACTCAGTTCAGCGAAGAGCTACGCCTGACTTCAAGTGGTACCGGCAAACTGCAGTGGGTCACGGGTTTGTACTTCGCCAAACTCGATTCCGGCTATCTCACCACCCACCAGTCACTCGCCATGGCGAACGCCTTGGCCTGTCCTGCTGGCTCAAACGGCCCCAATTGCCAGTACGGTTTGAGTGCCGGTACCGCTGGCATGTACAACATCAATTTTCCCTTTGATGGCAACCCGGCCAACAACCCGAACGGCGTGGTGTTTAACGACAACAACCCGAACGTGATGAAGCAAAGTGCTGTCTTTGGGGAGGCCACCTACAAGTTCAGCGAGCAGTGGAAGCTCACAGCGGGTCTGCGTTACTTCAAATTTGATGTGGCAAACACCGCCTTGCAGTGCGGTGTCGGCACCGCGACTGGCAATGCCAGCTGCACGACGGGCAGCGCATCCGGCAAGGGTAGCGCCGTGTTGCCGAAGCTGAACTTGGCGTACCAGCCCACAGGGGATCTGAACCTGTACGGCACGGTTTCCAAGGGCTCGCGTCCCGGTGGCGTTAATCTACCCATTCCACTCACCGCGGGCGCACTGTACTTCTGTGGTCCGGGCAGTGGTCCGAGTTATCTTGATGCGCAGCCCGCGTACTATCAGCCCGATTCGATTTGGAGCTATGAACTTGGCGAGAAGTTTCGTTGGGATGACCGTCGCTTTAGCTTAAATGCCGACGTGTTCTACGTCAGTTGGAAGAACTTGCAGCAGGTGGTCGCGCTCTCCTGCGGCTATCCGTACAACACCAACGTCGGCAACGCAGAGTCCTATGGACCAGAAGTTGAGTTCTCGGCGCGTATTACACCGGCCTTGCGCTTTAACCTTGCGGGTACCTACACCGAAGCGAAAATCACGCAAGCGATTCCGACTGGCAACGGCAGCACGAACCTAGCGAGCGGCACCCCAATCTTGAGCGTGCCGAAGTACACTGTCATGGGGTCACTCGACTACAACCATTCGCTCGCAAACAACATGGTTGCGACCTTTCATTTGGCTGACTCGATGGTCGGTCCTATGACCGACATCGATTTTTATCAGAACGTACCGATTCCTTCGCACAACATTGTGGATGGTCGAGCGGGTTTGATGCGCGACAAGTGGGCGGTTTACCTAACAGCGACCAACCTAACGAACAAGGTCGCCGCGCTGACCACCAATAACACGACCTTTGCGTGGCAGCAGCCCACCATCGCGCGTGTGTCGACCAATCAGCCACGAACGATTGGTGTCGACTTGCAGTATAAATTCTAATGACCTTCAAACTGCGGCGAGTGATCTCACTCGCCGTGTTCCTTGATGGTCGTGGTGTTATGCACTAGAAGTAACGAGGCGTAGCTCATGAGTACACGGCCAGTAAAAACCGACCACGATGCCGAGCAATTAGCTTCCCTCGGTTATGTCTCACATTTCGATCGCAGCATGTCGATTTGGGAAAACTTCGCCTTAGGTTTTACCTACCTGTCCCCCGTTGTGGGTGTGTACACCATTTTTGCAATCACCTTTGCGGCGGGTGGTCCTCCTATGTGGTGGACCTACTTATTTGTCGGCATGGGGCAGATGCTGGTGTGTCTCGTGTTTGGTGAGATCGTTTCGCAGTTTCCGATTTCAGGCGGCATTTATCCGTGGGCACGACGGCTGTTTGGTAAACGCTGGGCGTGGATGGCCGGCTGGATCTACGGATGGGCACTTTTTGTCACACTCGCCGCGATTGCCATGGGCGCGGCGCCCTTTCTTGCACAGTTGATTGGAATTGACGGCACACCACTCACGGTGACGGTGATTGGGATTGTGCTCCTTGGGATCACGACGCTGTTAAATTTGATTGGCACACGCTTACTTGCACGCTTTGCGATGTTTGGATTTATTTGTGAGTTAGTGGGTGCACTGGCTGTGGGTAGTTACCTACTCATCTATGCGCGCCATCAACCATGGAGCGCGCTGATCGATATTCACAGCCTGCCCATCACCGGCAATTATCTGCCAGCGTTTTTGGCCTCAGCGCTGGGCGCTATGTTTTGCTATTACGGCTTTGAGGCGTGTGGGGATGTGGCCGAGGAAACGCCTGATGCGGGACGGACCATTCCGAAGTCGATGCGCTTGACGATTTACGTGGGTGGCGTTGCTGCCTTATGGGTCTGTTTGGGTTTTGTGCTTGCGGTCCCCGATGTGGCGGCTGTCATGTCCGGTCACGACAAGGACCCCGTGGTCACCGTGCTACGCAGTGCAATGGGCGAAGTGGGTCTACGCGTGGTGATTGTGATTGTGTTGGTGTCCTTCGTTTCAGCTTTAGTGAGTTTGCAAGCAGCCGCGAGCCGTTTACTGTTCGCGTATGCGCGTGATGAGATGATCGTGGGCAGTGAGCACTTGCGGCATTTATCGCAAGGTCGGCATGTGCCTGCAAAAGCCTTGGTTGTGGCAGGCGTGGTACCCGCGCTGATTATATTCGCGGCCCTTTGGTTGCAAGATGCGATTGCGACCATCATCAGTTTCGCCTCGGTGGGTATTTACCTTGCGTTTCAAATGATCGTCGTGGCAGCTCTCGTTGCCCGCATCCGTGGCTGGCGACCGGGCGGCGCGTTCACGCTCGGTCGCTGGGGGATGCCCGTGAATATCGCGGCGCTCGTGTATGGCCTAAGTGCCATCGTCAACATGTCCTGGCCGCGTAGTCCCGCTGATCCGTGGTTTAGTAATTACGGTGTCATTGTGACTTCGGTGGGCGTCGTGTTACTGGGACTTCTGTACATGGTGTTACTGAAACCCTACGATAAAGGCCAAGCACCGGCCGGAGATGCGCACCATTTAACGGCGGCACGTGTCTTGATTACCGACTGAAAACACGAATCATCCCAAGACGTCAGCAACAGACGTCCCATTTACAGGAGAGTGCTAATGACTAAAACAATGGCGTGTGGATTGACAGCAGCAGCGATACTGACCGCAAGTGTGGCAATCGCGGCCGAAAAATTTGTGGTGGTGGAGCGCCCCACCGATGAGATCACCACTCACACACATAAAAAGCCGGATGCCGCAGGCGATATCCTCACTTTTGCCAATCCGCTATTTGATGCGGCCAACAAGGTGGCGACTGGCACAGATCAAGGGTTTTGCTTGCGCGTGGTGCCTGGTAAAGCGTGGGAATGCAACTTCACGATCCTTTTGAAAGGCGGCCAGATCACGGTTGAGGGCCCGTTCATGGATACCGGTGATTCGGTGTTCACTGTGCTGGGTGGGACTGGCAAGTACAGTGGCGCGAAGGGTGCGATGAGCTTGCATCCGCTTGAGGGCAAGCCCGAAGCGCTGCAGTTTAGCTTTGATTTACAGTAAATAGCTCGCACGCAGCACGCCGTACATGACGACACCCGTCATGTACGGCGTGGATAGCCGTGACACGTCAATGGGCGGCCTTGCGTTGCAGTTCGTAGGCCTTCCACGACTCATCGACGATGTACGCATGAATGGCTTCAGCATCCTTGCGGGATAACACATCATCCCAGCGTGCCATACCGATGTTCTTCAGTAAGCCTTCCAGCACGATCTGATAAAAGAGTTGGTGTTTTTCGGGTGTCAGGCGCCGTAAATCCGGCAAAATTCCGCGCCCTAACATATGGCAGCGGCCGCAATAGCGGTTGTAGAGCACCTCACCCTCGGCAACGGTTTTTGCACCGCCCTCGTGCGCAGGTGGCGTCGGCACAGGCGCTTCCGTAAACGCCGCAGGGACCGAAACTGGACCACCACCAAGGCGCAGCGCGATGATGCGGCTCGTGTTGTCATAGTGATACGCCGCCGTATCTGCCATCAACGGATAGTTGACGGCATTGCCACCGTAGCCGGCCAGAATCACGACGTATTGAACGCCTTTGATGCGATACGTTGCAGGAGCGGCCATCATGCCGGTGCCCACAAAGACGTTCGCCAGTTTTTCACCCGTCGTCGCGTGGTAAATATTTAAATTGCCCGCCGCATCGCCTTGGAACACAAGGCCACCCGCGGTGGATAACACGCCGCCATCCCAACTCGTTGCGGTAGGCACTTCCCACACCAGTTTTTGCTGCACCGGATCCCATGCCCGCAGAAAGCCACGACTCTTCGCAGGCGGCAAGCCTTTGCTGAGTGTGTCGAGCTTTGGCAGCGGCCCGTACAGACTCTTAAGCTCTTTCGGATCGTATTGTTCGGGTGAGAATGCCGGTACCGTAAACCAGCCTTCGATCATCCCGGCACGCTGCTTGGCCGAGTCCATATAGACCATGGGCCATTCCATCGCCGGAATATAGGTCAGCTTCGTTTGTGGGTCATAGGACATCGGCTGCCAACTGTGAGCGCCTGAGTTGGCCGGAAAGAGTAGCTTCGGCTCTTTCAGATACTCTGCTGCTGGATTGGGGATGGGTCGACCCGTGGCATCAATGCCTTTGGCCCAGTTGACGAAGGCAAAGTTACTTGCCGATAAAAATTTACCTGTCGCCCGATCCAGCACATAGTAGTAGCCGTTTTTGGAGGCTTGCATGAGTACGTTGTGCGCACCGTCCGCAAGCGTCAATGTCGTTAATATCATTTTCTGCGTGCTGTCGTAGTCCCAGTGATCGCCCGGCGTTGTCTGGTAGTGCCACGCAAGTTGTCCAGTATCAGCATGAATCGCGACGATGGCAGCGGCATACAAATCATCACCGCCCTGCCGGCCGCCGGCTTTCGTGTTGTACGGCGCGCCATTGGCTGTGCCGATGTACACAAGCTTGAGGTCCGGGTCATAGCTGATGCCATCCCACACGGTCCCGCCCATCCCTTTGTCCCATTCATGATGTGGGTCCCAGGTTTTGACTGCCGTCACGAGGTGTGGCTGGTCTTGCTCGCCCTCTTTCGGGTCGTGTGGCACGGTATAAAACCGCCAGCGCAATGCGCCGGTTAAAATGTCATAGGCAGCGACATAGCCGCGAGCACCCGCAAAATCAGCCCCTGCGCTACCCACGATGATTAAGTCCCCCGCAACAACGGGAGCTGCTGTTAGCGTGTAAGGCGTTTTGGGCCCGCGACTCGGTAGCGTGTCCACCTTCCACACCCGTTTACCGGTGGCGGCATCGATGGCATGCAAGTAGCCGTCGAGCGCACCGACATAGACGCGGCCATTCCACACGGCCACCCCGCGATTGATGGCATCACAACACGCATAGCGACCCCACTGCCCATCGGTTTCCGGGTCATAGGTCCAGACAGAGTCACCGGTGGCGGCATTGAGCGCATACACCTGGCCAAAGATGCCACTGACATAGAGCGTGCCATCCACGATCACGGGCGTGGCTTCAAGACCACGGCGCGAGGGCAACTTGTATTCCCACGCAAGCCCCAGCTGCTTGACGTTGTCAACGTTGATATCGGTGAGTGGACTGTAATAGGTGCCGCCGCCATCGCGGCCCGCGGTGAGCCACTGATCAGGTTCGTCGGCCGCTTTTGCCAAACGCCGTGCATCCACCGCACCGGCCGTGGGCAGGCTCAGGGGTTTGGTATGAGGCTGACAGGCACACAGACCGAGGCTGAGGACGCCAATTGCCAGTGCGGACACGAGTGACGATGCTGGTGACCAGATGACAAAGCGGGTGGTCATGACGTATTCCTAATGACAAAGTCCGTGTACCGTACACCCACTCGACCAGTTCTGGGAATCCCCGTGTTGCAGGTCCGCGAGATCGGGTGCGGTGTAGATAGGAGTCCGATAGGAGTGCGAAGTCGACCGTGAAGAAAACGCTTTTTACACTACCGGCGTGGTTCACTCTGTTTGCCGTGTACGCCACGAACCTCGGCGTGGGCATTTTGTTTGGATTTCAGCCGCCGCTCGTGGCCTTGGTGTTGCACCGAATGGGCACCTCGACGCTCGCCGTGGGAGCGATCACGGCCGTCTCGACGGTTGCCGTCATTGTGCTCGGTCCTTGGTACCCACGCATCCTAAAAGCGCTGGGGCTACGGGTCGCGATCATTGGCGGGATTGTGCTCGCAGCGATCGTGCTGCTGCTCATGCCTTTAGATGTCCGGCCCGCAACGTGGTTGGCGCTACGCTTTCTCACCGGCTGTGGACTCGGACTTGCCTGGATTGGTACCGAGATTTGGCTGAATCGCGTGGCCACCGATCGCACGCGCGGACGCGTGATGGCGGTGTACACCACCGTCTTCGCCGCCGGCGTGGTGCTGGGACCTATTTTGCTGCAGTGGACTGGCACAGTGGGGTCGCGGCCTTTTTACTGGGGAGCGCTGGCACTTGCACTGACCGTACTGCCACTACTGTGTGTGCGTGCGGTGCCGATGGCTGCAGAGGATGCCGAGTCCACTGGCCGGATGCGCGCGCTGATCGGTGTGGCGCCGATAGTGATGTTGGCGGCCTTAACCGCAGGTTTGGTCGAATCCGCCGATGTCGCATTACTGCCGTTATTTGGTGTGCAACTCGGCTTATCCGAGTCACTCTCATTATTGATTGTCACGGTGTTTTTGGCAGGCAACGTCGCGCTGCAGCTGCCCATCGGGGCGATTGCGGATCGCTATGGGCGGCGCGAGACGCTCAGCGTGTGTGCGCTTGTTAGTGCTGCGGGACCATTATTCCTGCCCTATGCCACTGCACAGCCGCTGCTACTTTGGCCGCTGCTCTTTGTGTGGGGCGGCACCATGTACGGCTTTTATACCCAAGGGATTGCCCTGCTCGGCGATTCGTATCCAACGCGTGATCTGGCCGCTGCCAACGGGTTATTCATTATTTTTTATTGCAGCGGCGGCATCGTGGGACCGAGCTTAGGTGGGCTTGCGATGGACCTCTGGCGGCCCAATGGATTTGTATTGCTGTTAAGTGGTGTAGCCGCGGCACTTTTTATCGGCCTGCGTGTAGAACGGGTCTTTTGGCAGCGACGCTGGTCCCCTGATTAATTAGGGGTTTTGTCAGAAAATTGCCGACCCCATCGCCGACATCGGGTAGAATGCGCGCGCTGTACTTGGGCGCGTGAGCGCTGATGGCGCGGCGTAACCCTCCCCTGTGTAATTGGTACGGACCTGCACCTGTGTGCGCAGGTTCACTGTGATCGGAACTCCATGCTAGCGACCTCGAACGTTTCCATTCAATTTGGCTCAAAACCACTCTTTGAGCAGGTGACAGTCAAATTCTCTGATGGCAATTGCTATGGCCTCATTGGCGCCAACGGCTGCGGCAAATCCACCTTGATGAAGATCCTCGGCGGGGACTTGGAGCAAAGTTCGGGCGACGTCATGCTGCAGGCCGGTATGCGCCTCGGCAAACTCAATCAAAACCAGTTTGGCTACGAGGACGATCGCGTCCTCGATGTGGTCATGCAGGGGCATCGCGAACTGTGGGCCGCCTTGCAGGAGCGGGATCGCATTTATGCCAATCCCGAGGCGACGGATGCCGATTACATGCGTGCTGCGGAACTTGAGGGCACTTTCGCTGAATACGGTGGTTACGATGCCGAAGCACGTGCTGCGAGTATTTTGATAGATGCGGGTATTCCGGCTGAGCGTCACAATGGCCCGATGCGCGAAGTCTCGCCTGGTTTAAAACTGCGCGTGCTGTTGGCGCAAGCGCTTTTTTCACAGCCCGACGTGTTGCTGCTCGATGAGCCCACCAACAATCTTGATATCAATTCGATCCGCTGGCTTGAGAACACACTGAATAATTACAACGCCACGATGATTATTATTAGTCACGATCGGCATTTCTTAAATCAAGTCTGTACGCACATGGCAGACTTGGATTATCAGCAGCTCAAAATCTATCCTGGCACGTACGATGATTTCATGTTGGCCTCAGTCCAAGCCCGCCAACGTGTCGAAGCATCCAATGCCAAAGCGCGCGATAAGATTTCTGACTTACAAGAATTCGTGCGGCGCTTTTCCGCCAATGCTTCTAAAGCGCGTCAAGCCACTTCACGCAAGCGACAGCTCGAAAAGATCAAGATCGAGGAAATCAGGCCCTCCTCCCGGCAAAATCCCTACATTCGCTTTGAGCAGGCAAAGAAGCTGTACCGCTCGGCTTTAACCGTCGAGAAACTCTCATTCACCTATCCTGGCACCGATACACCCGTTTTACAGAACATTAACTTCGTGATTGAAGCGGCGGAGCGCGTCGCAATCATTGGCCCCAATGGCATTGGTAAGACCACGTTAGTGCGTTTGTTGGCCGGCGACTTGAAGCCCACATCGGGCGTCATCACGTGGGTAGAAAACGCCATGGTCGGTCACATGCCACAAGACCCGCAGGAGCATTTCGAGGAAAAACTCGATCTGCTCACCTGGATTTCGCAGTGGACGGGCAAAGCGGATGATGATCAGTTAGTGCGCGCGACCCTCGGCCGCTTGTTGTTTTCGGGGGACGAGACCAAAAAGTCCGTGAAGGTGCTATCGGGTGGCGAGAAGGGTCGCATGATCTATGGCAAGCTCATGCTGACGAAGCCCAATGTACTTTTAATGGACGAGCCCACGAACCATATGGACATGGAGACGATCGAGTCCTTGCAGATTGGCCTTGAGCACTATGCTGGGACCTTACTGTTTGTGTCGCATGATCGCGAGTTTGTCAGTGGACTTGCAACGCGGATATTGGAACTGCGGCCCGATGGCACACTCAGTGACTTCCGCGGCACATATGATGAGTATCTGTCATCCCAAGGAATTGTAGTTTAAGGTTCAGACCTGCGGATGAGGCAGCGGCTGCCAGAACGGAGTGCCGATGACCAAGCCACTTGTTGTGTCCCGTCGCGAGTTTATGCTGGGAGCCACCTCAACCTTGCTTGCCGCCAGTGTCGCACTGCCACGCGGCAACGCCATGAATAAGTCCCCGAATGAGTCCACCGCGGCGCTGACACAGTTAAGCGCCGTGGATGCCATTGGGCACATGACGCGCGGTGAACTCAGTGTTGAGCGCTACACCGACGCATTGCTCACGCGCTGCCAGGAACGGCGCGACTTAAATGCCTTTATTACGCTCGAGCCTGCCAAGGTCCTCGCTGCTGCGCGCGAGTGCGATCTGCAGCGCCAGCGCGGGCAAGCACTGGGAACTTTGTTTGGTTTGCCCATGCCCATTAAGGATAGTGTCAACACCAAGGACTACCCCACAACGGGCGGTACGCCGGCGCTGCGCACGCACCAAACAACGACAGATGCACCCATTGTGTCCGCGGTGCGTGAGGCGGGCGCCATTGTGCTCGGCAAAACCAATTTGCACGAGCTGTCCTATGGCTGGACCAGCAACAACGCCGCGTATGGTGCGGTGCATAACCCCTATGACCCAACCCGCATTCCAGGCGGCAGTAGTGGTGGCACGGCCGCGGCAGTCGCAGCACGAATGGCACCCTTAGGGCTTGCCGAGGACACAGAAGGCTCCATTCGTGTGCCTGCTGCACTGTGCGGAGTGTATGGATTTCGACCCACCACGGGACGCTATTCCACCGTGGGCGCGATTCCGATCTCGCCACTGTTTGATCAAGTGGGCCCGCACGCGCGCACGGTTGCCGATTTGTCGCTCTTTGATCACGTGGTCACGGGCGAGCGCGGCGCAAAGACACGACCGTTACGCGGTATGCGCTTAGGGATCGTGCGTGAGTATTGGTACACTGATTTGGACCCACAGGTTGAGCGCTTAACGCTGCACGCGCTAGATCAGCTGCGCGAAGCCGGTGTAGTGCTGGTGGAGTCGAGCTTGCCCGCTCTGGTGCACTTGATTGCAGCCACGACCGACCAAATTCAAAATCACGATGTGCGGCTCGCACTGCCGCGCTATTTGCAGGAGTTCGGTGCCAACGTGTCATTTGATGAAGTGATACGTCACGCGAGTGCGGACATCCAAGCGACGTTTCGCAGCGATGTGCTCGAGGGCGGCGCCAACTTTGTCAGCGAGGACACATACCGCGCCGCATGCTCGGTGTATTTGCCGCAGTTGCGCAGACTCTACGCCACCTACTTTAAAGACAACGGCCTGACTGCCATGATTTTTCCAACGACGCTTGCCCCTGCGACTGTCATCGGTGCAACCGACGATTTACGCTTCGGCACGCACTCGGTACCGTTTGATGTGGCCATGGCGCGCAACATAGCGCCCGGGAGTACCGCGGGACTACCGGGGCTCGTGTTGCCTATTGGGCTCACTCATGAAGGCTTACCCGTGTCACTCGAGTGCGATGGGCCTGCGGGAACCGACACCAGCATACTTGCCCTAGGCGCCAGCCTCGAAAAGCTCTTTGGACATATTCCACCACCACCTGGCTAGGCGGATGGGCGAACGCGCATCAGGTACTTAACGACGCTGGCAACGCCTTATGCTGTGGGCGCAAGTGCAGTTGCACGCGCAAACTGGCCGCGATAAAACAGCAGTGGCTCGCCTGCCCGCTCTGTCGTTCGTATCACGCGTCCAATCAGGATGGTGTGATCCCCGCCATCGACCATCGTGTGCGTTTCGCACTCAAAGCATGCGTGAAAATCCGCTAATAACGGGACGTTACCCATGCCTGGTGTGTGACTGATACTCGCAAACCGATCGGTGCCGCGTTTGGCAAAGTGTTGCGCCACGTGTGCTTGACTCGCATCGAGTACATGGATCGCAAAATGGGTCGCTGTCTCAAAGACACTATAGGTGCTGGAGGTTTTTGCAAGACTCCACAAGACCAGCGGTGGGTCCAGCGACAATGACGAAAAACTATTTGCCGTGACACCCACCGCAGCACCTTGTGCATCCATCGCCGTAATGATGGTCACGCCGGTCGCAAAATGACCGAAAGCATTGCGCAGCGCCTGAGCGGTATCGGTGTTTTTTGTCGTCATAATCCCTTGTCTATTAAAGTCTATACAAGTCAGCGCGTCTATCATCCGAAGCATCACGCGACTATCGTACCTTGCAGGCGTGGCGCATGCCACGCCGATTGCGATTGCTGTTACCTGCTGCGGCGCGCGCTTATTGAGGAAACGTCGCAGATGGACTGCTAAAGGATCCCGCCGCACCCGGATACACAATGGGACTCACATAGCCGTCGCTCGATTGGGCTTGCACCCCAAAAAACCAGTCGTCAATCACCACGTGATTCAGGGTGATCTGTGTATTTTTTCCTGCCTCGCGCGAGTACTGCCAGTGAGGAGCTGTGGTGTCGCGCCACCAAACGCGATAATGACTCGCCGCGGGGTTGGCAGACCAATGGAGCGTGGTGTCAGCGCTCACCGCTCCCTCAAGAGTCACATCGGTAGGCGGGGCCGGCGCGTGCGCGAGTGAGGCAAGGGTTAGGACATCCAAGCGCGTCACTTGCGCAAGATAGTCAAAATCAACGCCATCAATCACATCACCATAGTGCACGCCATGTTCTATGCGTACATCTTGATGTTGACGGGTGTAGTTTTCAGCAGCTTCTGTGACGCGCACTGCCGGATAGCCGGCCGCCAGCATTGGCACCTGATCCCCGCCACGGTCATAGCGATCAGTGCGATACACCATGTGGGCGCTAAACGGCTTTAAATACTCAGTCGCAATCGTGCTCATGTAACGCGCAAGACTACGCGAAGGACTGTCAACCTCCCCGCCGCTGTAGCGGCGTTGCTCGGTCTCAGTCGGGGTTTCCACGGCTTTAGTACCCTCTGAAAACACACGCACGACTTGATTTTCGACGACACCGCTTTGCCCATGCGTGTTACCGATAATGTCGTTATTCAAAACAGCCTCGACCTGCCAGCCTTGCTCGCGCGCGTACTGCGCGAGTAATTTGCCGCCATACAGCCCTTGCTCCTCGCCCGACAACACCGCGTACACAATAGTTGCCGCAAAATGATCATGCGAAAGCACGCGCGCCGCTTCCATGACCGCAGCCACACCGGACGCATCATCGTTCGCACCGGGGGCATCGTCTGTGCTATCCATCGGATCACTCACTCGGCTATCTAAGTGAGCGCTGATCACGACCACGCGTTTGGGATCCGTGCTGCCCGGCTGAATCGCAATCACATTCTCGATGTGCGCACGATGTGGAATGCGGGAGCCTTCTACCTCCATTGACGGCGTGGCCATGATGAGGCACTGATGACACGCCTCACTCAACGTCTCAAAGCGGCCCTGTACCCAGCGACGGGCAGCACCAATGCCGCGAGTGGTGGATGTGGTATCTGAGAGCGTATGGCGTGTGCCAAAGCCCACTAAGTGCGTGATGGTTGTAGTTAACTCCCTGGGATCCACACCTTTTTGCAGGGTGACCAGCTCTTTGTGCACCGGTGCACTGACTGCCCATGGTCCAACACTGAGGAGGATCAGTCCTAACAGCGCCGAGTATGCAAACCGTGGGTCGATCGTCATGCTGGCAGTCCTCATAAATACCACAGCCTAGTGTGAGTCCGAAGTCTAGCCGATGCAACGCGAGATCGTGTCGTTCACGCTACACTCAAGTCGACCAACCCGAATGGGGAATGCACGCAGCCGTGCAACTGCCCAGGGTGTTCGACGAAACAGGCACTGGGGATGGATAGTCATGCATTCAGTGCCGCGACGGATAGGAGTAGAGCATGCTATATATCGGTGAAGGCTTTCATGGGGATGGGCCGCATGCGGCGCATATCAATGTGCTACTCGGTCCGCAGTCGGTTCTTGCAACCGCCTTTGCGACTGCCGCGGCGAGTCCCACCGCAGGGCACGTGCCATTTCAAGTGGTATTAAAGCCCAACGTTCCGGTCAAACCCGCCACCTTGTTTATCGCCAAAGCAGGATTGAAGCACAATCAACACGAGCTGATGACCTGGGGGCCCGCGCAATTGGGTGTGGCAGCCGGGATCACGCAAGCGCTACTCGATGGCACCTTGCCCGAAGACAGTGCGCAGTGGTTAGCGATCGCATTGGTCTGGGTGGACAGTGCCGCCACGGATGGGCAGCTTATTTATCACAATAACCTACAGGCGACGGGGCTTGCCGTGCGCCGGGCGCTCGATCCGCATTGGCCGGATCGCAACACCCTGGCAAGGGCTTTGGCGACATTGGGGAATCCTTTTTTCACCCCATTGAGTTAAGCCACCGCACCGGGTGCGTAGATCTATCCTGTCCTCGAGGCCGCAGTCCTTTTAATCCCTCAAAGTGCTGGTGCGGCGCAAGCCAAAGTGATTTGCTGCTCACTGTCGGAATGGCCGCGCAAGCAGTGCTTGAGTGCGTACCGCACGCAATGGCAGCTATCAGTGCCGAGCATGTGCTGGGGTTGCATGAAAAGTCATGCGTTCGCGCAAGGCCATATCCGATAAAAATCAGGCGTGCTGGGGGCTCACGTCTTAATATCCCTTGGGTAATCCAACAGACAAAGTCATCTAATCACCAACTGGTTAAGGGGACACGATCGAGGGCGGGACAGAGAAGATCCTACGCACGGCGTGCGCGTAGTCCCCGCTAGCGCTTTTACTGGATGTGTTGCCGCCTGGCGCTGTGCCGTAATGAAAATCAACGTCCCACCCCTTGTTGGGATCGAGCTGCGTAGTGGATGACCAGTAGTTGGACGCGTGCCACAATCCAAAGTCAGGATAGAAATAACATGTCGAAGTCCCGTCTAAACAATCAGATTTACTTGGAGCAATAATCGTTTTTAACTCTGCGATGTTCGGAATCCGCCAATCACAGTAATTCGCAAAGCAGGTCGTTGACCCATCCACCGATGTATCGTTATTAAGCGTCGCTAAAAACACTGTGTACAGAGTCCCATCCGCAGCCGTGCCCGTGTTGCTCCAGTAATAAAAGGCGTCCACGTCTGTAACGCCAGAGTGAGTCGAGAGTTGCCACATCAGTCCTATTTTGTAATCCGTCAGCGTGCCATCGCTGTTGTTGACAAATCGACTGAAACACGTTGCAGACCCACCACTAATCACCAAATAGGGGGTCGCTGTCGCGCCAGTGCAGTCGACTAGGCCCGCGCCTGGCGCTCCACTTGCACCCGTCGCTTCCGTGGCGCCCGTTGGACCCGATGCCGTGGCACCAGCCACTGGCGTTACCTTGGTGCTGGCAGTCACTTGAGTCGCGTCTTTCACTGCAACCGGCAAGTTGTACGTCATGGTGTTGGCCAGATCACCC
>Ga0136642_1000094_pt1 | contig 55193 bp, 43 predicted proteins | sample LowCatLa1302831Y_FD_115313 | JGI IMG/M metagenome (GOLD analysis project Ga0136642, IMG submission 115313) | Freshwater microbial communities from Lower Cathedral Lake, Yosemite National Park, California, USA - 13028-31Y | ecosystem: Environmental > Aquatic > Freshwater > Lake ... | reverse complement strand
ACCCACCCAACAATTCGATACCGCACGCCCTCAGCCACCTCGCGACATACCGCAGCGCGAAGTCCCTGTGCGGGAGGCGCCAGCACCGAGCTATCGGCCGCCCACCCAACAATTCGATACCGCACGCCCTCAGCCACCTCGCGACATACCGCAGCGCGAAGTCCCTGTGCGGGAGGCGCCAGCACCGAGCTATCGGCCGCCGGCCGAACAACGCAGCGAAAATCAAAGACAGATGAATCAAGCGCCACCGACGGTCCGCGAAACACCAAGCCATCAAGACAATAAACCGACGCCGAAACAGGATGCGACTCCAGGACACAGGACCGAACAAAAATAGCGCATCATCGAATGCGCCGAACAGTCGCATTACATACTTTAATAACGGATCACGATCACGTGCAAACTAGCCCAACGAAAACACGTATTGAAACGATCAGCACGTTCCGCGATGCAAGAGGCTCATTATTCGAGCCTGTAAATGCCGAGCATCTCAATGGAAAACGCAACGTCCATGTGGTCGTGACAGAACCTGGACACGTCAGAGGCAATCACCGTCACATTGTGGGGACCGAGATTTCAGTGGTTACTGGACCTGCGCTTGTCCGCCTCAAGGAGGACGATGTACTGTACGACATCAACGTACCCGCCAATGAAACTTGGCGTCTTACGGTCCCACCAGGAGTAACGCACGCCTATCAAAACACCGGAAAGGGTTTGATGCTACTCGTCGGATTCAATACAGAAGACCACAATCCAACCGCACCCGATGTTGTGCGCGACGAGATACTGTAAGAAAAAAATCCGTCCGCGAACATCTATCAGTGCGAGGCTCCGCCCGGGGGCCCGCCAAGATGAACGGGTTTAGCAAACCAAACAACGATGATCAAAGCCAAAAAAGCAAATCCAGACCACAAGAAAATCTCGTTAGCTGCCAGCATGTAGGCCTGTTGCGAGACGGCCGCTGCTAAAACACCTGTAGACTGCACAAGATCCGCACCCCGCTCCGCAAGCACACCAGCAGCGCTTTCAAGCCCTGGCGCACCAGGCATCACATGTGTCACCAATGTCGTCTGGTGCATGGCGGCGCGCTGATCCCAAACCGTAGTCACCATGGAAGTTGCAAGCGCGCCTGCCAACATTCGAGTGAAATTCAACAAACTCGACGCACTTGCGAATTGTGAAGGGTGCATGTTGGCTGTGTATTGCGTAATTAAGGGCGAAAAAAAACAAGCAATTGCAATTCCCTGTGCAAACTGCGGCAAAGCTAACTGAAAAGCGGATGCATCCGTCGTAAACCCCGCACGCCAAAATGAAGCAGCCGCGAATGCAATCATTGAGACAGTCACAACCATTCGTAAGTTGAGCCGTTGCAAATTTTTACCAATGACTGGCGTCAAAGTGAGCGAGAAAATGCCTACCGGCGCGATCACTAGACCCGCCCATGTCGCGGTGTAACCGAGTTGCGTTTGCAGAAAGAGAGGGAGCAGCACGATGCTGGCAAACATTGCAGCGTAACCGCCTGCGATCACAATCAAGGAAACAGTGAAGTTTCGATTCTGAAAAAGCCGCAAATTAACGACTGGTGACTCCTCAGCCAACTCCCAAATGATCAGCGTCACCAGAGCAATCGCTGCCACAACACCTAGAGCGATAATGACGGGTGATTCAAACCAATCTAGCTCCTTGCCTTTATCAAGCATCGTCTGCAGCGCACCGACGCCAATCACGACCAGCGAAAAACCGGTATAATCAAGACGAATCGCCTGACGCTCAGTCTCGCGTCGCCGCAGTAAATTCCAGCCCACACCTGCAGCCAGCATCGCGATTGGCACGTTGATAAAAAATATCCACTGCCATGAATAATTGTCAGTGATATAGCCGCCCAAAATTGGCCCAACCAACGGTGCCACGACGACGGTCATACCCCACACAGCCATCGCAAGCCCCCGCAGGTGGGGCGGATAGTTACGCAGTAGCAAACTCTGTGACACGGACACCATCGGCCCGGCTACAACGCCCTGCAATACTCGGAATGTAACCAGCATTTCGAGGCTACTAGACCAGCCACACAAAAATGAAGCTACTCCAAAAGACAACGCGCATAGCGTGAATACGCGAACTTCACCAAAGCGCCGCGACAACCAGCCTGACAGCAGGACAGTGATTGCATTGGCAACGCCGTAGCCCGTAATTACCCACGTCCCTTGCGCAGGGCTTACCGCGAGATCACCGGCTATGGTCGGAACCGACACGTTGGCGACCGTAATATCGAGCACTTCCATAAAAGTTGCACCCGATAATGCGAGCGTCATGAGCGCCAGCGGCAACCCTGCGAGCATCGGCGCGGGTGCGCTGTTGTCTTGCATGGACTAAGGCGCCTTCACTCGCGGCAGTTTCACGTGCGCTGAGTCATCTCCGGAATTGGCAGAAATGATAGAAGCAATCCGCTCATCGGCAAGCGCCAGATCCGGATCGGACTGTGCGCTCAGCGCGGCTTCAGGCCTCCTCTCGGATGCTGCTAACACTGGGCCAGACCGATCATGCGTATCTACAGAAACGCGCGCCGATAAGCCGACTCGTAAAGGATGCTGCCGTAAGTCAGCCGCCTCTAACGCGATCCGCACAGGCAAACGCTGCACGACCTTAATCCAGTTTCCAGAGGCATTTTGTGCAGGCAGTAAAGAAAATACGCTACCAGTACCAGCAGCAAGTCCTTGCACATGCCCCTTAAGCTGCACACTATGACCATACAAATCGGTTTCTAGTGTTACCGGCTGGCCAATCCGCACGTTACGCAATTGACTCTCTTTGAAATTTGCGTCCACCCACACATCATCCAAGGGGACTAAAGTTAAGAGTACGGTACCACGCTGCACATGCTGCCCAATTTGCACAATTCGACGAGCCACAAAACCCTTGACCGGCGCTCTGATCGAGTCATGGGCAAAATCAAGATAGGCTGTACGCACCCGTGCGGCCGCAACACTGACCATAGGATGCGTGGCAAGCTCCGTGCCTTCTGTGGCCGCACGGTTAGCAGCCCACTGGTGCCGGGCAGTTGCCTCTGCAGCAATCGCCACCATCAAGGCTGCGCGCGCATGCTGCATCTCCTCAGCCGACATCGCTCCGGTGCCAACTAAGGGCTCACGACGCGCCACGTCATCACGAGCACGCTTAAGTTCACTTTGCCGCGCGTCGAGGATATTTTTTAGCGCATTTGTGGACGCATACAGTGCGCGAGCCTCACGCACCGCACTTGCGAGCGCCGCTTCAGCCTGAAGTAAAACGATACGAGTGCTGCTCTGACTCAAATTTATTAAGAGCTGATCACGCTCCACGCGGTCCGTATCATCGACAGTAATTGCATTCACTGTTCCCGCTACGTCTGAGCTTACCTGCACCAGATTACCAGCCACATAGGCGTCATCAGTCGTTTCGCTGAATTGACCTATTAGCACAGCATAGGCTGTTACTGCGAGACCAAGCAGCAATAGTAATGCGAAAAAGCTCTTGAGGATGAGTCCACGGCGCGCCTTGGCATGCGCGCCCTTAAGTAACTCAGCTTCCGCTGAATGTGTCGCATCAACCATGGTCAGACTCCGAAACTGGTAAGGTTAAATTTGAAAATCCACCGCCAAGAGCGCGAATCAGTGCAATCACGAGATCAGCATGACGCGAGTCGAGCTGAGCCACGACACGTTGCTGCTCGATTAGCTGCTCTTGAACGGCCAACACGGACACTTGATCGATGAGCCCGGCAGCAAACTGCGCTTGCGTCATTGCATGGGTATGCTTGACCGCCATGAGCAGGTTTTGGTTAGACGCTTGCTCTGACTCCAATTGATGCAATGAGCTCAGTGCATCAGCGACCTCACGAAACGCGCTCAGTACTGAGCCGTCATACTGAGCAACCGCTGCACGGTAGGCAGCATCACGAAGGCGAAGCTGCCCACGTAACCGTCCAACATCAAAAATGGGTAAGCTCACTGCCGGTCCCACGCCCCAGTTGCGTGCCCCCGACGAAATGAGCGACGACAACTCGAGCGACTCAAATCCCGCGAATGCTGAGAGATTAATATTTGGGTAGAAGGCCACCTCTGCCAGCTTCACATCCCCCGCCGCGGCCAGTACACGCTGCTGATTGGCCAGCACATCTGGGCGTCGTGCCACCAAATCAGCGGGCAGCGCAGCTGGTACATCCGGCGGCGCAACGAAGCTTAACCCTGGGTGTAGCTCTTCAGACACCCTGCCAGGCCCCATACCAACCAACTCAGCCAGTGCATGAATAAGTAAGGCGCGCTGATTCGCTAACACGGCGAGTTCGGCCTCCGCCGTGGCGACACCAGCAGCCGCCACCTCAACAGGGATCTGCGTATCAATTCCGGCAGCATGCCGTTTTTGCGTCAGCACAACTCGTGCCTGGCGTTCCTGCAAAAAGTCCCTCGCGGTATTAATCAGAGCATCAGTGTGCGCGAGCTGTATGTAAGCGCGTGTGACTGCTGCAGCCAATGAAAGCCTCGTAGCCGCAAGATCCGCTTCTGCAGCACGACTATCCGCAGTGCTAATCTCAATGCGCGCACGACTACGACCGACAAGGTCGATTTCATAATTGAGATCCAAATTAAGCTGGCCGAGATTTACTGTGGCGCCACCATAGGGCGGTGGATACAGCTTTGCAGTCAGCAGTTCCCGCTCAACGCTTGTCGCGATCTGCGTTTGCGGTAAGCGCTGCGCACGCGCCACCAGCAGTAATGCATTCGCACTTGAAAGCCTGGCCATCGCAACCGCCACACTCGGCGAGTGGCTTAATGCATCCGCAACGAGCTCGCTCAACTGTGGGTCATGAAAATCATCCCACCATGTATCTTTGATCAGCGGCACACTGACGGCTGCGGAAACACCAGCAAGTGTGTGTGGGTCTAGTACCGAAGGCGCTGGCTCTCGATGCCCGGTGGCCGCGCAGCCTACAAGCAAAACACATAGCGCAGCGCTTGCGCTAAATGCGCGCGCACTCATACGGCGTGTCCCTTGATGGTTAAAGAGGCAAGGACATGATCGATTAATGCCTCTAAAAACGATTCAGTTTCGACTGACGCGGCTGGCACTACCACAGCGATCGAATGCTCATAGAACTGTAGGTACAGAAAAGGAGCAATAACGAAGCTCACCGTATGATTGACTGGCACATCACGGAACTCGCCGCTGGCAATACCGCGCTCGAGAATGCGGGCGAGTAATCGCCGACCAGGTTCTATGACGTTCTCATGATAAAAGCAGGCCAATTCTGGAAAGTTCGTTGCTTCTGCAAAAATAAGCTTGGCCAAGGGAGCGGCCTTCGTGCGCACCACCCCGTGCCACCAGCCACGTAGCACTGACTCCAGCAACTCGGTCGTACTCCCCTGAAAATCCCGCAGTACGGACTGACCGTGTGCGATAGAGGACATCAGGGTCTGACGCACAGCTGCCTCAAACAACTCCTCTTTACTACTGAAGTACAAATACACCGTCCCCTTGGTGACGCCCGCGCGCTGAGCAATATCGTCCAAGCGCGCGGCCGCAAACCCGCGTTCTGCGAACACATCGATGGCCGCGTCAATCAATTCACCAGGTCGGGCATCCTTACGGCGTTCGCGGCGGTGAGGCACGACCACGTCCTGACGGATGGCATAGACTTCAGGCACAGGCTTTCTCCGGTGTGAGCATCTTTTGATTAATGACTTAACGGTCATTAATTACCAATCAGAGTTAATAATACACCTATCAGTCAGTAACTCAAGAGTAAGTTTTTTTTCAGACGCAATCACTGAAAATGACACGGGGCCGCCAACGAGCCGCGTTAACGAACGGAGCGCTGAAATCGTTTAATTGAAACTGGAGGCCGGCGAGCCTAAAAATTTTAGACCTAAGAGGCTGGCAAGGCGCGTGAGACACCCGCTTCGCGGCGCTCGGGGTCCCGGGGCTGTGTGCGCCAATGCTTCTGGCACATTCGATTGATGGGCTGGCGCACACCCTTCGAGGCAATCACTCGACCACCAAAGCGCCCCGCTCGGGTTTAGGGCGTCAACGTCTCTACGCGCTTTGCCTCTCGCGCTTCGCGTCGAATTCGGCGGATTAATGACAAGAAGAACACGCTAATCACGATCAACAAGGCAGCCATAAGCACGGCCAGCCACCAATGAAAGCGCCAGGCCTCATGCAGCCCAACGACGACGCCGATCGGCGTAGTAACAGCGAGTAAGGGCTTTGCGATTTTCACACGCCGAACCTGCAAAATAGAAACCGAACGTTATTCAGCACTGATTAACCCGGCCAGCGTCCCCACAAGCCGATCTGATCAGCGCGTTGCTGAAGCACTCTGCAATACTGGCATCAAATCCGCTACCGTATCAATAACGATATCCGCGCCTGCCGCCAACAATGCGACACGTGCCGCTGCAATGCGTGACTGACGCTCGGTTACCGGCAGCGCATCAAAGGCTATCTGCGTAAGCCCAACGCCATTACCGGACGCTGCGACACCAACCGTATAGCAGCCCGCCGCTCGCCCCTCGGCGATTCCTGCCTCGGCATCATCCACCTTGACCGCTCGCGACAGCGGCCAGATTCCCAGCTCAGCACATGCTTTATAAATCATTAAAGGCGTTGGACGCCCTGCCGGCGTTTCGCCCGAACACACTAAATGATCGGGCACATAGCCCTGGGCCGCCGCCTCGCGCAATACCGGCGTCATCATCTCCCTCGTGTAGCCAGTCGATGAGCCGATCCGTACGCCATCACGCCGCAATACCTCGACCGTTTCCCGTGCGCCATCAATCAAGCGTGCTGCTCGCGCTGCCTGATCTCGCATTAATCCACCAAGGTCTGACATTAACTCGTTCGCATCCGCGCTCGTCGGCAGTGCACCGCGGGCATCGCGCCAGCGTGCTGCCACCTGAGGCTGTGCGAGTATGCCGCGGACGTGATCTGCCTTGGCTTTACCCATGTCACGTCGTGCCTCCGCCTCGACAAGCACCACACCTCGTCGAGAAAATGCCTCAAGCAGCGCCACGACGGGCGCCTGACAGCCAAAATCAACCATCGTGCCGGCCCAGTCAAAAATAACAAGGTCAAAACAACTGCGAATCGACATAAAGGCACCTTTAACCAAACAAACCCGCCATCACTTCCTCACCAATCGCGAAACCAGTGGAGGCACCCGAGCCGCTAGTCACCATAACAATTCTCAAGTTGGCAGCGGGCGCATCGATAAACATGGTGCGATCAACGGCCGATGAGTACGTTCCTGTCCAACGCGCAACGACCGCCGGAGGCGGCCGACCAATCGCTGCGGCATACTCCTCCAAGATCAACTGGTCCACGCGATCACTAGCGAATGGATCTGGCGTTGCCGCGTAGTGATGGCTGTCCCCCACCACCAGACTCCCGTCTGCACTTTGGGTGACAATCAAGTGAATCCCGTGGCGCAGGTGCTCTGCCTGCTCACGCTCAAGCCGCTCGCGCAATGGCTGTGCTTCTGGCAACGCGGCATAGCCTGCATAGCGCACAAGCCCTAAATCCGACATGATCGCTCCTGGCAGATCAAAACCTGGGCTTGCGAGCCGCATCATTTGCAGCTTGCAACGCGTCACCGCGTAGCGGCCAATTTGTTCAGGAAACAAGCTGACCAAATCATCACCCGGACAGACCACCACGGCACCCGCCTCAACAATGCCGCGCGATGTGTCGATACGGGGAGCCTCTGCGGATAGCACAGTGGTCTGATATAAAAACTGCACACCTAAACGGGCTGATAGCCATGCGGCGACTTTCGGAATCGCTTCGCGCGATTCGACCCTCAAATCGTGCGCGCTTGTCAGAACCGCCGACACATCCGCGGGGCACATATGCGGCGCGATCGCTCGCGCCGCCTCGGCGGACAATAACTTGCATCCATCCGCCATTTCGGTCCGCATGAATGCTTCAAATAGTGGCACAGCCTGCTCACGGCGCGCCGTCATCCAGAGGCCACGCTGAAGGATATCGATACCCGCCTGAGCCGCGACATCACGCCAAACCTCCGCCGTACGCCGTGCTCTATTCCATGCAGCGCCGCGTTCCTGGCCCGTAATCGTAACGAAACCAAAATTACGTACCGATGCCCCATTGGCTTGTGCATCACGGTCCAGAACCACAACGCGTAGCCCCTTGAGCGCGGCCGCACGCGCGCAAGATAGCCCGATGATGCCAGCCCCCACGATGGCGACATCAAAAACCTCCGCCAAAGCTCGTCTAGCACTCATAATCGCCCCTGCCACATAATTTGCCTTAACCTGCCACTGTACTACCGCAAAATCGTGACAGTCCGATGGCGCTATTGGCATAGGCCAAGCACAGATCGTTACGATAAGGCTATATAGTAACAATCGACCCCCACGATCGTAATTAAATATGCGTTTTAAAGATCGGATACATCCCGCATGAACCAATCGCTGCACCAACTCCTTGCTCGAAAAAACTCAGCTTTTTTCACTGTATTCGCGGGCCTTGCTGGTTTCGTTGCTTATTTTTCGATGTATGCGTTCCGAAAGCCATTTTCTGTTGCGATTTTTACCCAAGTACCCGGATGGCACTTTGCTCTTGATTACAAAATCGCACTGGTGTTGGCACAGGTACTCGGCTATGCCGCCTCCAAGCTGATCGGCGTCAAACTTATCGCCGAAATTAACCCGCACCGACGCGCCGGCTTGATTTTTAAGCTAATAACGCTCGCGTGGTTCGCCTTGCTGCTGTTCGCAATCGTACCGGCCCCTTGGAATATCGCAGCGATGTTTTTGAATGGCTTACCACTTGGCCTGATCTGGGGCCTGGTCTTCGGCTTTATGGAGGGACGTAAGACATCCGAGGTCCTCGGAGCGATTGTTTGCGCGAGTTTCATCGTGTCCTCTGGAGCGGTGAAGTCCGCCGGCAAGTTACTGATGGACGTCTGGCATGTCAGCCCCTTTTGGATGCCAGCGGCGACCGGAGCACTGTTTTTCCCACTGCTTGCTATCGCGGTTTGGGGTCTGTCGGTTCTACCCCCACCGTCGATTGAGGATGAACTCGCGCGGGTGCGGCGCGCGCCGATGGGATCCGCGGAACGCGCCGGCTTTGTGAGCCGCTACGGACTTGGGATTGCACTATTGGTTGCGTCCTATGTACTAACAACGGCTCTGCGAGATTTTCGCGACAACTTTGCGGCCGAAATCTGGACTGCTTTAGGCTTCGGCCATGCGGCCGCTGTATTTACTGCGAGCGAAGTGCCCGTCGCAATACTTGCGTTGACAGTCCTTGGCGTCATTATCGCAGTGAAAGACAATGTTCGCGCCTTGCTGGTCATTCATGGCGTGGTCTTTGCTGGCTTGCTTTTGCTTGGTCTATCGACATTGGCACATCAGGCTGGGCTCCTATCGCCGCTGGCTTGGATGATCCTCAGCGGTGCCGGACTGTATATGGCGTACGTTCCCTTCAACGCGATGCTATTTGATCGGCTCATTGCCGCCAGCGGAACCGTCGGTACCGCTGGATTTCTAATTTATGTCGCGGACGCATCGGGCTACCTTGGCAGCTGCGCCCTTCTCATATGGCGAAATTTCGGCATGGTGCAGCTCAATTGGTTGCAAGCCTTCACCTATAGCACCTACGGCACTAGCGTACTTGGCATGGTACTAGTTGGGTCATCTGCAATATTTTTCGCACGCCAGTCAACTAAAACGCATTCCATACGATCTAGCTAAAAACTAATTCTGATAGCGCTGCAATGCATCACCGAGTTGATCTCGCAATGTCGACAACCAGGGCTCAAATGACTTCCACTGTTCTAGCCCGTCGCGATAAATAGGCTGGCGGACCTGTTCGGAACTCGCTGTCCGTACGCTGCGCTCAGTCTTATGAAAATCCATGCAAGCGTCTTCAAACGGCAACCCGCAGTGCCCAAGAATCCGACGTATGCTGCCTTCTAGATCATTAACAACGTCTTCATGCCGTACCCGCAGCACACGCCGCGGCAACACAACATCCCAATGCTGCATTAAATCTAAGTACGTTCGATAGTAGCGCGCGATGTCTTCAATGCTGTACGTAAACTCCTGGCCCCTCGCAAAAAGCTGTTTGAGATTGCCAAAACAGCACGCCATCGGTTCACGCCGGGCATCAATGATGATTGCATTAGGAAACATCAGATGAATGAGCCCGATATGACGAAAGTTGTTCGGCATCTTATCGATGAACCGAGGCCGGTTTGTCCGGTAAACGCGTGTCTCTTCTAGATACTGTTCGGCATAGATCCGAAACTGATCGATCGGCAACTGCTCAAGGACGCGTGGGTAGCGTGGATTATCAAGATCCGGCTCCCGACCCTGCAACTCGATAGCAAGCCGAGGAATATGGGCGAGCTCCTGCGTCCCCTCAACTTGCGAGTGTGACGCAAGTATCTGCTCTAGGAGTGTCGAACCCGACCTTGGCAGGCCCACAATAAATATTGGTTCGCAGCTCGACACTCCAGATCTCGAGCGAGCACTAAAAAACGACTGAGTGCAGACCAACCTCTGATTAGCGGTATTGAGTTCAATCACTTCGGGTCGGTAGCGGCTTTCGGCGCGTTTTAGCGCATTGCCGCGCTGGTAATATTCGAATGCTTGCGCATAGCGCTGACGATCTTCAAAGCCCTTCCCTAAAGCAAATAGAAGATGGTATCTGTCAACTACTGAGGTGTCTGCTGCCTCAACCGCGCGCGTGAGCTGAACAATTTCTTGGTCAGTCATCCGATAAGTTTTTAGATTGGCAAGGCTCCAATACGCATCACCAAAATTGGGTCGCGCACGTGCAGCCTCGCGATATGCGGCTATCGATTCCTCACGTCGCCCCAAGGTCTTGAGCGAATGCGCAATCGACAGATGCAGCTCAGCCGCTTCAGGGGCATCCACCTCAAGGCCTGCGAGTAAATCCTGATACAAGGTGATCGCGCGCTGATGGTCGCCAAGACCAACAACGGTTGTTGCATAAAGCGTCCGAAAGTCACGGTTGCTAGAATCTTTAGACAGAAGAATCTCAAGTTGGATCTGTGCCTCAACATGCTTGTGCCGATCGAGTAGCACACAGGCGTAATCCTGACGCGCTGCTAGATAATCTGGTGCGTGCTCCAGCACCGATCGCAATAGAAACTCAGCATCATCATAGACCTCCAACGCCGCGCCAATCCGCGCCAACAGGCGCATCGCCTCAATATGATCGCCGTGCTGCAGCAGGAAAGCTCTAACAAGCTTCTCGGCACCACCAAGGTCGCCATCTGCAAACAAACCTGTAGCTGTTAATAACGGCGGCGGAAGGGCTCCCAAGCGAGCGACCTCTTTTGCAGCGCCGGCCATCGCAACCTTATCACCTATAAGGCGATACAAGCCCTCCAACATACTCCAGCTTGTCGGCAGCGCGGGGTTTACTGAGACTGCGCGCCTAAAGGCCTCTATGGCGCGTGGCGCATCCTTGAGCGCGACATAGCACTGCCCACGCTCTTGGTGTAACCGGCTATAACGGGGATGAAACTGCTCGAGAATCTGCAACGTCTGCAGCGCTTCGCTGAGCTGCTTCAGGTGCCGCTGGCTGATTGCGAGCAGATACAAAAGATCGCGATTTTCGGGCAACTCACGCAGCAGTACTGAAGCGGTGCGCGCGGCATCGCTGAACGCGCTGCGTTTTACGAGCGCACGTAAGGCCTGTACCTCGCGCTCCACCTCACCAGCCGACGAACTTTTACTCATGGAGCGCTAGTTTACGGGGATGGCACAGGTGGGCAATAGCGACTAGCGCTAAATAGGGCCACATGCGCAGCTTAAGCTGCTTACGCGGTATTCGGCCCATACCTTTGAGGAACTCCCCTAGGGCGATACCCTAGGGGAGTGCGCTTTATCAGAACTTATAACCAATCTTTACGGTCAACACACGTGGTCGTAACGGCACCTCAGCCTTAATGAATTGCGCTGACGATGTGAAGACACTCGCATTTGAATTTGACAAATTGGCCCCGCTTACTTCGACGTTCCAATTATCTTTTGCCAAGCCAAATGCTGCGTCATAGGTTGAGTACCCTGGCTGCTCGTAGCGTAGCTGCGTTGTCGCCGGGATCAGCACGCCTTCCCCACTGGGATAGGTTGCTGGCTGGTTGTACATCGTACTGACGTGATTTACGCCCAGCATCCAAGAGGCTTTGTAAGATGCAATGTCCCACTCGTAACGAGCACGCAGACTCGCCTGCAGCTCAGGCGCAAATGCGGGCACCGAGCCCGTTCGCCCAAACGGATTTTCGAGTGGAACGTTTGCCTTTAATGGCTTTGAGTAATACTGGGTGATGCAGGAACCAATCGCGGTTGGATTTTGCAGCGCACCCGAAGCGGCGACGTAGCTCGACACGAGACATGGCGAGTTATCCTGCTTCGAATTATTGTAGGACACCGTGCCCTGCAAGGTCAGCCCATCGGTTACCCGGCCAACAAACTGCAACTCAAAACCATTGACCTTGTAGGTCGGCCCGTTCGTAACAAAAGTTGTGTTGCCGAGAACCGGTGGGTTGAAAAAAGCGAACTGCACGTCTTTCCACTGCATCGTGTAGATCGAGCCGTTCAGCTGCAATCGGTGATCAAGCAGCTCCGTCTTCCAGCCAAGTTCCATGTTGTTAAGGTTGTCTGGCTTGTAGCTAAGAGGCTTCTGGAACTGAGCCACCGTCCCTAACAGGCTCCCAGCCGAATCGAACACGCCGATTTTTGCGACTCCCGACGTCGTGCGATTAAACGCACCCGGGCGGAAACCCTGTGAATAGGTGGCGTAGAGCATCGTATCTGGTGTGACATGCCACGTGACGTTGGCGCGGCTACGAAAGCCGCTGTAGGTCGCGTTGTGCGTCGCATAAGGAATCGGCTTTGCCAAACAGTGGGTCAGATCACCATTCGGGTGGTTCACGCAGCTGCCACCAGTACCGTACTGGGATCCAACTTCATCTTCAGTGTAACGGAAGTAGCGGGTACCCGCTGTCACGGTCAGCACCTTGGGAATGAGATCATAATCAAAAGAGCCAAAAAACGCTGTCTGCTTGTAGCCGCGCTGCACGTCTTCACCAAACGCTGTGATGTCGTTACGAACGTTCGGATCGATCGCGGCCGTACCAGGCGTTGGCTGCACGTTTTCTAAACAGATCGGCCCACCTGCAAGTGCTGCAGCCAAATTCTCGGGCGTGCAAGACGGGATCGTCTTGTACAAGAAGTTCATGTTGTCTTTAATCTGAAAATCTTCGTAAAAAACGCCAACGAGACCACGCGCACGCCAGTCGTCCGGAGTGCTCAAGCGGAACTCGTGACTCTGGTGAGTGCTTTCGACATAGTCTTTCCACGACGAAATCGGCGAGTAGCACGTCGAAGGCCCTGGCGCACCGAAGTTGGTAGCACCAGCAGGGCCGCCCGAGCAGGTGTAGTAAAAGCCACCCGCACTACGGGCATAGTTGGTGTAGTCGTTCGTCTGCTCGATCTGACGGGACATGTAGGAGCCCGTGTAGACAGCTTTGAGATCACCGACCTTGCCGTCAAGCGTCCATGCGGTCGAAGAGTACTTGTCCTTGTCATATGCCGGCGTAAATGCAGTGACTTCCCACGGCCCTAGCTTTTGCCCATCGGAGCCAAGCGGATATTGCGTAAATTCGCCATCGGCCTCCATGTTCTGGTAGCTCTGTGTAATCAGAGCGCTCCAGTCTTCGTTGAACTGATAGAGCGCCTCTGCGCGCAAACCTGTGTAGCTGACTGGGTTCGAGGCCCGCTGTGCTAACTGGTAATTGTTCGAAGGCTGCAGGTTAGCTGGGTATGCTGAACCGTAGGCAGCTGGTCCATTATCTGTGGGTTTGCGGGTGAATGTGCTTGCGACGTTGTCGATGTAACCACCGCGACGGTCGTTGTAGATAGTTGCGCGCACTGCGAACTTGTCCGCAATCAGCGGTAAGTTGATCGTCGCATTGGCGCTTGAGTTCGGGTCGCCATGCGCCGTCACGCCATAACTTGCCTCAGCATGACCCTCAGTTACGTTCAATTTTGGCTTGTTGGTTATATACCGTACGACGCCCGCTTCGGCTCCACCGCCAAACAGCGTGCCCTGCGGACCCTCGAGCACTTCCACGCGCTCCAGATCAACCATATAGACTTCAGGGTTTCTGGACGGGAACTGCAGCGATTGATCATCAAGGTACGTCGCAACGTTGGGGAACGGAGCGATCGTGGCGCTTGACTGGTTACCACCGAAACCTGCGCTTAGCCCGCGCATGAAAATGTTCCCTGACCCAGGTCCGTTTGTCCCGAACGTGACGTTGGGTAAATATCGCAGGGCATCCTCAAACGTGGTTACTCCGAGCTCGCTGAGCTGCCCGCCAGTCAACGCCTGAATCGTGATCGGCACATTTTGAATTGACTCATTGCGGCGCTGTGCCGTCACGACTATTTCGTCAATTCCAGAGATCGCTGATGCTCCATCGTCGGCAGCATAAAGCGCTCCACCGTAAGACGCGCCGAGCACGGCTGCAACTGCGCAAGCGAGTTTCTGGTTTGATTTCATTTGGTTATCCCTAAGTGGTAATCGATGTCAAAAATTCATGAGCCAGAGTCCACAAGTACGGGGGCCCTGCAAGAGACATTTTTTGATATTGTACGAAGGGAATATTGCTAAATCATTAAGGAAGACCAAAATATTACGGGCTCGCTGGACGCTGAGCGTCACAAAATGTTCATAATCTTTACCTGTGTATTCAAGCGCTTTAAAAAAACCGTTGCTTAGATCAGCGCGCTGCGCATACTTGCTCTGTAATATTATTGTCATAATTAATCATTACGCACACGGTTGATGCAATAGCGGACCGCCGTGAGGCCAGACGATTAAGTCCAACTGTACTGTAGTTCATCGAACCTCGAGAGGCGTGCCTCCTCCCCCCTTGACGGGTCGCCCATTCGACCATGCCCTTGACCTTGGCCGTGACAGCCAGTGAGCTCTTAACTGGAGGGCACACGACCTACCGGATACAAAACCAGAATCGAGCTTTTAGCATCGGGGCCGCGTTAACTTGTCTGCACTTTCAAGGCCGTGCCCAAGTGGGCCAGATTCGCGTCGCCACAGCATGATGGCCGAGGTGAGTGCGGCTAGACTGAGCAGAAAAAAGAACCACAACATTGCCGAATACCCTTCCGGATGGGCCGCACTAGCGCCCGCCTTGTCCGCTATCCACCCAGCCGCTAAATTGGAGCCGGACAATCCAAGCGCTTGGATTAACGTAATGAGGCCAAGTGCCGTGCCTAAACGCTTCGGCGCCACAATGAGGGTCGTTGCAGGCCAGATCACTGCCGGCACCAACGAGAAGCTGATTCCCATCATCACCGTTGATACCCATAAATTGACGTGCGTCAGCCCGAGGAGGATGAAGGTGAGCGGCAGAAGGACTGTACCGAACACGAGCATCAATGCGCGGTGGCCCAAACGATCGGCAAGCAACCCGAAAACAGGTGTGGCGAAAACAGCAGCAAAGAACACCCAGCTATTAGCGACACCCGCTTGCTGCAGTGTCAGACCCTTTGCATGCTGAAAATACTCAATCGCGTACGTTGTCCTAAAGGGAAAGAAAACCGCAGCGTACAGGACATGTAACGCCAAGATGAACCAATAGGACATGTCGAAATCAAGCAGATCTGACCAGCGCAGCGGTGCGCGCGTTTCACCTACCGGCTGTTGATTTCTACCATACAGCCGATCGACCCAGTAATACCCAAAGGCTGCTGCAAGCCCTACCGCAGTCACTGCAGTTCCTAGCCACAATGGAGACTGCCAGCCGCGCTCATACAAGGAGTGAGCCCAGGCGGTTGATGTGTCGACAGAGTAGGAGCCGACCCGCGCAAGGCTAAGATACAGCGCCGCCGCAAGCGCAATGCCGCTACGCGGAAACCACTGCGCGAGACCTGCTAAAAGTGCGATAAAGATCGCGCCTTCGCTGATCCCATAAATTAGCCGGCCAATCACCATCATCTCATAGGGCACACCGACCGCCGTTAGAGCGGCACCGATGACACCGATGAGTGCAGACCAGAGTGCGACTCTCGCAGGACCATAGCGATCAATCAAAATGCCATTGAACAGCGCAAGTACCACATTGGGTACGCTGATGATCCCGTTTAACATACCAAGCTGGGATTGACTGAAATGGCGCTGTCTTTGCAGCAAATCCGCGATCGGTCCGATGACATCCGACTCGTAATAGCTCGTCGCGACTGCGAGCGCCGCCAGCACGAGAACGCACCAGCGTAGCGGCGAGTGGCCTTGAGAAACGGTTACACTAGAGGCAGAAGAAAAATGTGTCACTAGATCCATCAACCTCGTCGGCTCGCCTAACATCAGGGTCCCGAGTCGCTCGCGCGCTGCGCCCCCAAAAATCATCATACTGCATCACGGCACAGCCAGCTTATCGACTCTAAAACTTGGCGCATAGGCACCTTTTTTGCAAATTAGACGCTGGCGCCTAACCCGTGATCGATGAATGCACAGTATCATTGGCCGGCGGGTAACCCACCGGCCGCGCACGCGCTCCCCGCGGGAGCAAAGCGCCCTATGGGAAAGTCGCACTGTCCCCTCCTATATCTTGCAGGAAACGCATGCAACCGATTAATGTGGATGAAGTCAACGACACGCGTAGCTACCTGGTCGAGCGCGACATTACCCATGTCAAAATCGGCATTGTGGACACCGATGGTATCTTGCGCGGCAAGTACCTTAGCCGAGACAAATTTCTCCATGCGCTGGAAAAGGGAATCGGCTTTTGCGATGTCGTTTTGGGCTGGGATTCTAACGACCAACTATACGACAATGTCACATTCACGGGCTGGCATACCGCTTATCCGGACGCCAATGTACGCATCCTGCCTGCGACCCGTCGTGAAATTCCTTTCGAACCATCGACTGCCTTTTATTTGGGCGAGTTTACCGGTACGGCTGAAGTGGTGTGCCCACGCGGAACTCTACGCCGGGTGCTCACACGCGCTAAAGACATGGGCTACTTAGTCAGCGCAGCTGCTGAGTTCGAGTTTTTTCTCTTCAATGAGACACCTGACACCATACGCGCCAAGAACTACAACAATTTGCAGCCGATGACACCGGGGTATTTTGGTTACTCCGTGCTACGCAGCTCGGTTCATGCAGAGTTGTACCAAGAGCTCCTTGAACTCGCCGAAGTGATGCGCTTCCCCATCGAAGGTCTACATACCGAGACCGGACCTGGTGTTGTTGAGGCGGCTTTAAGTTACTGCGATGCGCTTGAAGCTGCGGACCGCGCCGCTCTATTTAAGACTTTTACGAAAGCACTGGCGCAGCGCCGGGGCCTGATGGCTACCTTTATGGCGAAATGGTCGCAGCAATTACCAGGTCAAAGCGGCCACCTGCACCTTTCGATAAAACACCAAGACGGCCGGTCTGTGTTCCACGATCCAGCGAAAGTACACGGCATGTCAGATGAAATGCGCTGGTTTGTCGGTGGCCAGCAAGCGTTAATGCCCGAGTTGCTCGCAATGATCGCAAGTACCGTCAATAGTTATTCGCGCCTCGTTCCCGGCTACTGGGCGCCCACGTCTGCAACATGGGGCATCGAGAACCGCACGACCGCGCTGCGCGTGATCGGCGGCAGCCCATCCAGTCAGCGTGTCGAATACCGCATCGCGGCCGCCGACATCAATCCTTATATTGCGCTTGCCGCCGCGATTGGCTCAGGACTTTGGGGAATTGAACATAAAATAGAGCCCGACGCACCCATCGTCGGAAACGCCTACGATCAAAAGCACCCACAACATCGTCAACTACCAAGCACCCTATTTGATGCAGCTGCGAAGCTCATGACATCAGTTGCAGCTAAAGAACTCTTCGGCGCTCCATTTGTTGCTCACTATGCTGCAAGTCGGCAATGGGAGGAACGTGAATTTCGTAAGGCAGTGACGAACTGGGAACTTGCTCGTTATTTTGAGATTATCTGAGGGCATTCATGACTGATACTTTAAAAACCATCAGCCCTATCGATGGACGCGTCTATGTTGAGCGACCGCTGGCATCTATAAAAGAGATTAACACGGCGTTAAACGCAGCACTTGCCGCGCAAACTCAGTGGGCCGCAGAACCGCTCGCTCAGCGCTGCGCTTTATTGCACAATGCAGTTGATGCATTTGTAGCCAAAGCGCCACTCATAGCTAACGAAATTACCTGGCAGATGGGTAGACCGATTGCACATACACCCGGCGAGGTACGCGGCTTTGAAGAGCGTGCGCGACATATGCTGGCTATTGCGCCGGATGCGCTCGCGCCTATCGACCCAGGCCCAAAAGAACATTTTGAGCGTGCCATCAAACGTGTTCCGCTCGGAGTTATTGTTGTTATAGCACCCTGGAACTACCCATTCCTGACTGCAGTAAATGCAATCATTCCGGCATTAATTGCTGGAAACACGGTGATACTTAAGCACTCACACCAGACTCCTTTAGCGGCAGAACGCTTTGCCGAGGCTTTCATCGCCGCCGGCCTACCTGAGGGCGTATTTCAATATCTGCATTTATCGCACGCGGATACGGCAAGGTTAATGGCCGATTCACGAGTGGCTAATGTCTGCTTCACGGGGTCTGTAGCGGGCGGCAAAGCTGTCACGGCGGCCATATCGGCCGGGTTCGCAACCGCGGGCTTAGAACTTGGGGGGAAGGATCCGGCTTATGTTCGCGCTGATGCAAATTTAGCCTATGCCATCGAAACATTAACGGATGGTGCTTTTTTTAATGCTGGACAGTCGTGCTGTGGCGTAAAACGTATTTACGTTGCAGAAAATCACTATGATGACTTTGTCGCAGGCGTTGTAGATACGACCCATCGCTATGTACTTGGCTCACCCGTCGATCCGACGACCACATTAGGTCCGGTTGTGCGTAGCAGTGCCGCGGACGCGTTACGCGCGCAGGTTGCTGCTGCTATTGCACAAGGCGCTCGACAGTTAATCAGTGAGGCACGTTTTTCGGCATCGGCCGCAGGGACCCCCTACATGGCGCCCCAAGTACTGACTCACGTCGATCACAGCATGGCTGTGATGCGCGAAGAAAGTTTTGGACCAGTTGTGGGAATTATGAAGGTCTCATCTGACACCGAAGCGATAAGACTGATGAACGACAGCGCTTTTGGCCTCACTGCTGCAATCTTTTCTGCAGATGTGGAGCGAGCGTGGCAACTTGCTGATGCATTAGAAACTGGAACCGTATTTTTAAACAGATGCGATTATCTGGATCCGGCACTCGCATGGACCGGGGTCAAACACTCAGGTCGCGGAGCGACGCTGTCGCGAGTCGGTTTTGAGGCTGTCACACGACCAAAGTCGTACCATTTTAAGGTTAAACCATGAACGCAGTGTTGCGCGGAAACTGGAACTACCCAACCCGTATCTGGGCAGGCCCCGGACGGATTCTAGAACTACAGACCGCATGCACCGCTGTAGGTATAAAGCGGCCACTGCTCGTCACCGATGAAGGTCTCGTTAATAGCGAAATGATTCGTGCAGCATTAAAGCTGGTGCCTGATGCAGCGCTTTACGGCAATGTCCGCGGTAACCCATCGAGCAAACATGTGGACGCCGGGCTTGCCGCTTTTCGCGCCGGTCACCACGATGGCGTCATTGCGTTTGGTGGCGGCTCTGCATTAGATGCCGGCAAAGTGATTGCGTTTATGTCAGGCCAGAGCCGGCCGCTATGGGACTTCGAGGATGTCGGAGACTGGTGGCAGCGAGCAAACCCTGATGGCATCGCACCCATTGTTGCCATACCGACAACTGCTGGCACTGGCTCTGAGGTAGGGCGAGCTGGCGTAATCCTAAACGAGGAAACGCATCAAAAAAAGATCATCTTTCATCCGAAAATTCTCCCGCAGATCGTAATCCTTGATGCGCAACTCACAGTTGGACTGCCGCGCTCGGTCACTGCGGCTACCGGCATAGACGCATTCGTACACTGTTTTGAGGCATTCTGTGCGCCAGGCTTTCACCCGATGGCAGATGGTATCGCGCTCGAAGGGATGCGTATCATCGGGGAGTTTTTACCGCGTGCTTGCGATTCGCCTACTGATCTTGACGCACGCGGACAGATGCTTGCGGCGGCGTCAATGGGCGCAACCGCATTTCAAAAGGGTCTCGGGGGGGTACATGCCATCGCGCATCCTGTAGGGTCTTGGTTTAATACACACCACGGGCTTACGAACGCTATCTTGCTTCCTTATGTCATGACTTTTAATCGGCAAGCGATTGAAACTAAGTGCGCGACGATCGCACGTCTACTCGCTCTTTCTGATTCAACCTTCGATGGTTTATTTGAATGGGTACTGGCACTTCGAAAGCAACTGGGTATTGCGCATTCGCTAGCGGAAATCGGCGTTACCGCAGATAACGCGGAGCATATTGGTTGCGAGGCTGCGGCTGATCCCTCTGCCGGCGGTAATCCCATCGCAGTCAACGCAAAACAGCTGGAGCGCATTTTCAGAGCGGCAATCCTCGGCGACCTTTCCGCGGCAACATACACAGCATGAGCGGCCCACGTGTACTCATCATCGAGGGGAATACGGCTGAGGTCAGGCAGCGCCAGATTGCAGCTTTAGGGTATGACTCAGGCACGGGTTACGCATGGACTCTCCAACGACTTGAGCCAAACCTGCTGTGTGACATCGTGTACCCCACAGATGCAGAGCCCACACTGCCAGCAGGCATGTCACTCACCTCGTATCTGGGCGTTGCGATCACAGGCTCTGCCTTAAATATCTATGATGGTGGAGCGGCGATTGCGCGCCAGATCACCTTGGTGCAGGCGATCTTTGCAGCGGGTATACCCACGTTTGGCAGCTGCTGGGGCTTACAGCTTGCCGCAACGGCGGCCGGTGGTCTTGTCCGTCGCAACGCACGCGGCCGTGAATTTGGATTTGGGCGACGCATCACTCTGACGCAAGCAGGCCAGGCCCACCCGATGTACGCCGGCAAGCCCTCCGTCTTTGAGGCGCCGACCGTTCATATCGACGAGTTAGTCACGCCGCCCAGTGGGGCCATCGTACTGGCGCAGAACGACATGGGCATCCAGGCGGTCACTTTTACGCACCACCGCGGCACTTTTTGGGGCGTCCAGTACCATCCCGAATATGGCTACCGTGATATCGCGGCAATCGGTGACCGGTATGGCAGTCGTTTAGTGGATGACGGCTTATTTGCTAATACCGCCGACCTTAGCCAATACATTCGCGAACTACGGGAACTCGATGCGAACCCTGGCCACAAGTCATTGCTCTGGAAGTACGGAATTGGGCCGTGCGTCAGCGATCCAGACCTGCGGTTGACAGAACTGCGTAACTGGCTTCGGTATCAGGTTATACGGTAACTGGCTGATGGCCCAATAGATTCGCAACTCTAGCCTTAGAGCCATAGAATCTAGGGCGGCTGGGTCGGTACAATCGGCCTTAAGCCGCTGTAAAAAAACCAAGGCTGGCACGAAGCCGCGGACTCACTGACGAGGATCACGAATGAAAAAAGTTATTGCGCTCGTGTTGGCGCTGAGTGTTGCTCTTTCGTCTAGCGCCCTCGGCGATGATTCCAAGCGACTACGGATTATTAGCTGGGCTGATTACGTGCCCGCCGATATTGCCGCTCAATTCAAAAAAGAGACTGGGATTTCTGTTGAGGTAACGCTATCTAATAACGAGGAAATGATTTCAAAGCTGCGAGCAACCGGTGGCGCAGGCTTTGACCTTGCTCAACCCTCTCAGGACCGCATCATCGGCGCACAGCGTGAATTTGCAATCTATAAACCGCTGGATCTAACCAAAGTCAAATTGGACCAGTTCGTGCCGTCCTTATTGGAAACAACGCGCAAAAACACCACCATCAACGGCCAAGTCTACGGATTGCCTTACCTTTGGGGAACAGACGGCTTGGTCGTGAACACTAAGCGCGCGCAAGTAAATGACTATCTCGATCTGTGCAAACCAAATGTAACCGGTAAAACTGCGATGCGCCTGAAGCGTCCTACGATGATCGCATTCGCCTTTGCCCTCGGGAAGGACCCATTCGCGCTGTATGCAGACCCTAAAGCTTATGCAGCACTCATGGAACAAGTTGGTGCAATCCTCATCGAATGCAAACGCAACATCAAGTTTTTTTATGACAATAAGGACCAACTACTGAATGGATTTCGGTCTGGCGAAATTACGGCCGCAATGATGTGGGATAGCGGTGGCTGGAAACTCAATCGTGAGAATCCAGACTTTGTATATATCGCACCAAAATCAGGCGCTCTAGGATGGCTCGATACCTACGCGATTCCAGCCAAAGGGCGCAATGATGCTGGGGCCTATGCTTGGATCAACTTCACGATGCGGCCTGACATTGCCGCCAGAATCACTAAGGTTATTGGCAGCTTCACTGCCTCCAAAGGTGCTGATGCACTTGCTGATCCTCTACAGCATGCTCAATTTGTGAAAAGTTTCCCAGATGCTGCTTTGAAAAATATTAAGTGGTATCCAGCCATTCCCTCTGGCCTAGAGGAAATGGAAGGCCGGATTCTCGACCGAGTGAAGGCCGCCAATTGAATACTCCAGCTCTCGATCTTGAACTGCGTAATGTGACTAAGCGCTATGGCGGTCATACTGCTGTCGATGATCTATCCTTCACGGTGCCACACGGCAGCTTTTTCTCGATCTTAGGTCCATCCGGATGCGGAAAAACCACGCTCTTAAGAATGATCGCCGGGTTTATTAGCCCCGACAGTGGCACCGTCTATATTGGCGGTAGGAACATGAAAGACATCGCTCCGAACCGGCGACCGGTTAATATGGTCTTTCAGCAGCTGGCGCTGTTTCCCATGATGTCAGTTGGCGAGAATGTAGCCTATGGCCTAGCACGCCGTGGAGTAGCCCGTACAGAGCAGAAAAAGAAAGTTGCAGACATGCTTACGCGCGTCGGACTTGCAGGATCGCAGGATAAGCCCGTGGATGCGCTGTCAGGTGGGCAACGTCAACGTGTGGCAATCGCCCGCAGCCTTGTGCTCGAGCCCACACTACTGCTCCTCGATGAACCACTCGGCGCATTAGACCTCAAATTACGCGAACATATGAAGCTTGAATTGAAACAGTTACAAGCAGCGTTTGGCACCACCTTTGTTTATATCACTCATGACCAGTCTGAAGCGCTTGTGCTCTCAGATCGAGTTGCTGTCATGAACCAGGGCCGCTTTGAGCAGGTCGGGAGCCCACAGCAGCTCTATTACGCGGCTGAAACTCCTTTTGTAGCTAGCTTCGTCGGGGCAAATAATCGGATCGATGGTGTGCTGACAGCTGTGGCGAGCGGGATTGGTGATATCGCGACATCAACTGGTGTGAGCTTCTGCGCAAAACTGTCGGCATCTTTATCAGTTGGCTCTAAAGCGCAGATTTTTATTCGACCCGAGAGCATCAGCCTCTACAGACAAGAGCCAACTGTTGTCGAGAGAGTGCCCTACTACCAAGGAACGGTGACGAGCTTGCTATTTGATGGCGCAAATTCGTCCGTCCTTCTGAAGGAGGAAACGAGCGACCTCGAATTTAGAGTAGCGCTCCCACAGACAGGGTATCTATTGGGTCTAAAGACGGGTGAAAAGGTTCACTTTAGTTTTGACCCAGAACGGGCTCTTTGTTATCCAGCAGAGCCCAGTGCCCGTGTCTGAGAACAAGAGCGCAACACAGAGTCGTCTACTTTTGGCCTTAACGCTGATTCCAGGCGCACTGTGGCTTTTGCTGCTTATTCTGCTGCCACATGTAGATCTCGCGATTCTCTCGCTCAAAGCTCATGCAGGTCCGGGCTCTGGCAAAATCAGTCTTAGTCAATATGCGACATTTTTTACGGAACCACTGTACTGGCATGTTTTTGTGCGCACGGCACTCGTCTCGGCACTATCGACGCTCTTGACACTCGTGGTTGCATTTCCGATCGCATGGACTATCGCGAAAATTGCTAAAGAGCGCGCTCGCTCGTATCTTTTTCTAGCGTGCCTGATTCCCTTTTGGATCAGCGAAACAGTGCGAACGCTTGGTTGGATGATCTTACTGCGCGAATCGGGTGTATTACCGGCCTTGCTGGTCAGACTGGGTATTACCAACGCACCCGTCGAGATGCTCTATCACGATGCCACAATTCTTGTTGGGTTGGTGTACACCTCTTTGTTATTCATGGTCGTTCCACTAGTCTCTAGCCTCGAGAGTTTAGATAATTCGCTCATCGAAGCCGCCTATGACCTGGGCGGAAAAGGCCTGACTGTCTTTAGAACGATTGTCCTACCACATGCATTGCCCGGAATCACTGCAGGGTGCATCGTCGTCTTTATGATGACCCTCGGCAACTATCTGACGCCTACACTACTGGGAGGGAAGAACTCCCAATGGTTTACCGAGCAGATCTACACGCAGTTCATAACCCGTTTTAACTGGGAACAAGGCGCAGCATTCGGCTTTCTGCTCCTAGGACTATCGGTTGCAATGGTATGGGCCGGCTTAAAGGTCTCTGGCCAGAGCTTTACAGATGTGATGCGACGCGCATGATTCCCTCATTACCCCGCTCAATTGCAGTACGTTGGGGCAACTACGTATATGTAACGCTATTTCTTGTCTTCCTTTTTCTACCACTCGCAGTGGTTGCTGTATTCGCCTTCAATAATGCCCCATACCCAGCGCCACCATGGCACGGCTTTACATTTGATTGGTTTCTGGGTAACGCAGCACTCAGCCGGACGGGACTATTTGCGGACACAGAACTCTTAGGCAGTATCTGGACGAGCTTGACGGTGGCTTTGTGGGTCACGGGTCTGTCAGTCACAATCGGCACTCTCAACGCATTTTTACTCGAGCGCGCCACATTTCCAGGGAAAGCTGCTGTCTCGGTGTTGATGCTTGTACCGCTCGTCATTCCAGGCGTCATCCTAGGAATCTCGATACTCGCATTCGCCAGTCGGCTCGCGACACTTGCAGACGATTTGTTTGGACTCGAGCTAGACTTTTTGCGACCGGGCTTACCGCTCGTGGTAGCAGGACAGTTTTCTTATATTGCCGCTATCGCCACGGTCACAATATCCTCGCGCCTTAAGCGCTTTGATCTAACCCTTGAAGATGCTGCCTACAATCTTGGAGCATCTCGCTTCGCTGTACTACGCACAATTACGTTGCCGTTTTTAAAGCCTGCTCTTGTGGGCTCTGCGGCGATTGCTTTTTTGATGTCGTTTGAAAATTTTAATACAACACTTATGCTAGTTGGCTCTGATTCACCGTTAACAATCCTGATGTACGGCCGAATGAGAGAGGGCGCGAGCCCTGTGCTGAACGCCGTGAGTATTTTTCTGATGCTTGCGTCTGCCGCTGTCGCGTTCAGCTTGATGCGATCAGGGAAGAGAACGCGCGCCCAGTAAGTGCCTCGGTCCCCTAATACCCGTCTAAGTTAAGGTTCTTCTCAGCAAGAATCCGCTCAACCAGCTCGCCGCGTGTGGCACGAACCGCTAAAAGTGGCTGAAGACGAGCCGCTGACACCTCTCCAACCGAAAACAACATATCTTTACTTGGCTCTGCGCTGAACTGACCGAGCAGCCAATTCAACACGGCAGCTGTCGCCGAAGGATCAAGCACTGTATTGGCAACGCCAGGGACTCGTAGCAAGTAATCACGCCCGCCATTGACACGGAGTAGCGGCATGAACGTGCTACGCAACGCAGGCACGTGACCGGCCGTTCCGACTCCGTTGACCCCATGGCACCCTTGGCAATGCAATATATAATCTTGCTGCGCGCGCGGCAGTGGGGTCGACGCCAGTGCAGTATATCCAATGCCACACAGAAGCAATGCTATCAGCGAATGCCTCATGGCACTGTGGAGTCTGCGTTTAAAACTGCACTGCGATGCTTACGCAAGAGGTCGCTATCAGGCACGTGTGTGCGCTCTGCGGCGACATCTTTGGCATCGAGCTTATCTGTGCTTTGAGGCGCCTGCGCGATTTTAAAAGCTACGTAATTAAGTACTAGCGCGAGATCGGTGTCAGATAACTGGGAAAACGCTGGCATTTTGAAATTGTAGTGACGACCATCAACGGTGATGTCTCCATACATGCCAAACAAAATGGTCCAAATGAGCTGCTTACGACCCTCGATGCTCTCCATATAGCGAGCCGGATTTCCAGTCAGCGGAGGCGCTAAGCCTGTTTGGCCGATACCACCAACGCGGTGACAGACCACACAATTGCTGACAAACAGCTGCTGCCCTGCCTCAAATTGCAGGTTTTGGTTTGCAGGTGCGACTAGAGCCTCGTTCGCTTCGGTGCTTGTCGACACAGTTACGCTCAACAGCGCACAAACACTCAGCAATCGCACGAACTTACCGAATGCGTTCATAGCTCGATTTCCAAAAACTTACTTACATTTCCCCGACACCAGACGGGGCAACACAGACGCACCATCGAGTGGTGTCTTAGTCTCGCATACTTAGAGGAACTGAGTAAGTGGCCGATCGGCCAGCATCGAGTTGGAACAACAGCGTCTTTAGGGGTACTGCCATGGGCACACCTCGACTAAAGCTGGCCACTTTTCAGTGATTGGGTACCGTGGTCGCGGGGTTGCACTCGCCACGGCCATAGGGCCGGGACTGCCACACGGCCCAACGGGCACGCTCCTCAGCGAGCTTTCCCTAACTATGTGGCGCCACAAGCAAAGAAACGACCTCATCAAAGGCAGCGATGAGCAGATCCACTTGAGACAGTGTGGTTGCCTGACAAGTCAGCATCATGTTGTGAAAGGGAGCGATGAGGCAGCCTCTGTTCAATAGTGCCAGGTGAATCGCCTGCTCAAGCCAGGGAGCATGAGCACTGTATGCTGCAGAGCCATTTTTTAATGGCCCACGGTCACATACAAACTCGACTCGTGCACCAACCCGTGCCACATGCCATGGCAGTTCATGACGTTCAATACTAGCTTCCAGACCGCGCGCTAGACGCTCTGCACAAGTATCCATATGGTTGTAGGCAACATCCGTCATCAATTCGTTCAGCGTTGTGTGAATCGCATGCATCGCGAGCGCATTAGCTGACAACGTGGTCCCGATACCTGAATGCCCAGCGGCCTTTTCTCGGCGTATCCGGTCCCAGCCGGCTGCAACTTCAGCCGAAAACCCCCAAACACTCGCAGCCAACCCGCCCGCAATTGGCTTACCTAGTACAAAAATATCCGGCTCAAGCCCATAGCGCTTGGTATACCCGCCCGGACCTGATGAGATCGTGTGGGTCTCATCAATCAGCAATAAAGTTCCTGTCTCACGTGTAAGCGCTCGTAAATGGGCATGATAATCTGGGTCTGGCAACACCATGGCGCAATTCGTCAATACGGGCTCAGTAATCACGCAGGCAATCGCGTGTGTGCGTAGCGCGCGATCTAAAGCCGGCACGTCATTAAATTCAACCACGACGGTTGACTGAGTCAGGTCTTCAAACTGACCAATGAGACCCATCTTGTTAACCATTTGGCCATTCATGAGAGCGACATACGTCTCATCCACGGCCCCGTGATAACACCCGTTCATGATCAGGATCTTTGCCCTACCAGTCACGCCACGCGCGAGACGCAGCGCAAAGCGGTTCGCGTCTGAGGCAGTCGTTGCAACCTGCCAATATGGCAGTCCAAACCGCTCAGCCAGCAAGTCACCAACCTGTACACCTTGCATGCTCGGGAGCATATAACTAAGGCCCTGGCGAGCGTGCGTCTCGATCACCCGCGCAATAGGCTCAGGTGAATGCCCAAACATTGACCCCGTATCTCCCAGACAAAAATCAGCTAAGGTGTGGCCGTCAACATCTCTTAAGGTGGCGCCTGTCGCACCTGCTACCACTAGTGGAAATGGCAGTGGCCAATCGAGCATCCAGTGCATGGGTACGCCCGCATAAAAACCTTGGCGTTCATCGCGCGCCATCGATAGCGACTTTGGATGAGCGCGTCGATAGCGATCCTCCTCCTGGGCCCGAAGCGCGCTCACACGGCTTGTTGAGACACCGCGTTCATATAAGCCTTGGGTCTGTTTAATCCGATACTGATCAGGCATAGAAATCGTACTCACGCACCAGAACGTCTTCAATCAGCTCATGATACTCACCGCGCTTCACGTGTGCGTACACGTGCAAGTATTTCGCGGAGAAGTACTTTTTAAGCAGCGTTGAGCTCTCGAGTCGTTCAAGCGCCATCAGTAGATCCCCGGGAAATTTTGGATCTGTACCTTTAACCGACTTCCCCTCAAGGGGCTTACTCGGCCGTAACTGATGCGTTATCCCATGCAGGACTCCGGCGAGTACCGCCGCCATCGTCAAATGGGGGCTCGCATCCGCACCAGCAACGCGATGCTCAAGTCGCCGACCATCGGCATTTGACACAGGCACTCGAAATGCGACGCTGCGATTGTTGTGCGCCCAGTCGAGCGACGTTGGAACAAAAGCCCCTAAATACCGGCGCTGAGCATTGAAGTTTGGCGCGAAAAAACCCATTGAGTCGTACATAAGCGCCTGCACACCGGCAACCGCATGCTCAAGCAGTGAATTACCCTCTGGACTACCAAATCGATTATGACCATCTGCATCAACAAGGCTGGTATGAATATGCAGCCCACTACCTGGTTGATCTGCATAGGGCTTTGCCATAAAAGTTGCGTCCATACCAAGCGACCGCGCAACGCCTTTAATCAATCGCTTTAGAAGCACTGCCTGATCCGCAGCTAATAGCGGGTCATCCACGTGACGCAGATTCACCTCGTACTGCCCGATCCCGTACTCCGCAACTGACCCGCACACGGGCAAACCCTGCGTAGACGCTGCTCGATTAACAGCATCCAGAAATTCTGCGGCCTCCTCAACAGCATCTAACGATAGGTTCGCAGGACGCCTTGCATTCGACCGACCAGGTAACGCCGCCGGCTGCAAACGATGGTGCTCGTCCCGCTGGGGATCTGTCAGGTAAAACTCAAGTTCACATGCCACAACGGGAAATAACCCCGCCGAATAACAGTCCGCCAACACACGGCTCAGAATGACACGCGGGTCATGCCACATGCTTGCGCCACCGGCCGCCTCTGTCATTTTGCACAGTACTTGTGCAGTGGGCGTCTGCGCCCAAGGCACCCGGCAGATCGTCCCAGTGAGCGGCCACGCAGTACCGTCTGGGTCACCGTCAGTTTTTCCGAGACCCAAAGCACCTTGACCAAGGCCCCGGGAGTCCGCTATCAGCGCACAGGAGGAGAACTGTACTCCGTCTTCGAAAAGCTTTTTCGCATCTGCAACTGGCAAACGCTTCCCCGACATATTCGCATTGAAGTCAATAACACACGTATCGAGCGACTCGATGTCCGGATTGCTTTTTAGGAACTGTAGCCAATCGGCTACTGATGCCAACGTCTCAGTTTTCTGCTCACGCATGATTACCTGCCTAATGTGTACTCAAAGAACGTCTCGGAGCGCGTAATAGAACATCCCTGCGACCAGCGTCGGCCACCGTAAGCGGCTACCGCCCGGAAACGCCGGTACTGTCACGCCCGACAGTAACTCAAAGTGCTCTCGATCGCCGCATAGAGCATCTGCCACTGCTTTGCCGACGAATGGCGCAAGCACTACCCCGAGGCCCGAAAAACCACTGGCGCTATAGAGCCCACGATCTAACTCAGCAACAAAGGGCATACGCGTCGGTGTAATTCCCAGCGTACCACCCCACGCGTAGTCCAGAGTCACATCCTTTAACTGCGGGTACACTGCTAGCATATGGGGCCGCACAAAAGCAGCGATATCGCGGGGGAATCGGTAACGATAATTCTCCCCTCCGCCAAACAAAAGCCGATCATCAGCCGTAATTCGGAAGTAATTAACTACAAAGCGCGAGTCAGACACTGCCGCGCCATTGCTGATTAATGACAACGCTCGGCTGTGTTCCAACCGCTCCGTGACAGCAATGTAGTTATTAATTGGCATCACACGCCTCTCGACACGATCATCGAGCTTGTACATATAGCCATTGCAGGCATAAACAACTCGATTCGCGGTTACTACTCCATCGGTCGTTGTTATTTTCCACTGGCCCGACTTTGCCTCTACGCGCTTCACATGACAGCCCTCATAGAGCCTCGCGCCATGGCTGACGGCTCCACGGGCAATACCGAGCGCGTATTTCAAAGGATGTAGGTGGCCGCCACGCGTATCGTAGGTACCACCGTAATAGCCCGAACTGTTAACGATATCGCGTAACTCTTCCGTATCAAGATAGCGAATATGCGAGTAATTATACTTATCACGTAATTTTTCGACGTGCCTCTTCGTCTGGCGCCCGAAACGAGCACGGTGATCAGCGTGGATCAATCCGTCTTGAAGATCACAATCGATGGCATAGGTCTGCAATAGCCAATCGAGATGATCCCGCGCTGCTATGGCGAACTGCCAAAGTTTCTGCGCGCGAATAGCGCCGACATTAGCCTCAAGCCAATCTACATCTTGGCGTAGTCCAACATGTATCTGGCCACCGTTACGCCCAGAGGCTCCCCAGCCAATACGTGACTGCTCAAGAACCGCGACATCAACTCCGCGCTTTGCAAGGTGCAAGGCAGTTGAAAGACCAGTGTATCCTCCGCCGACAACACAGACATCACAGCGCAAGTCACCACTTAAGCCCTGCCCTTTCAAAGCATCTTGAGTCGTTGCCGCATAGAAGGATGGTGCGTGGTCTGTACTTGGCAGTAGCGCGTGTGGAGTCGAGCGATCGAACATACTACCCTGCCACGACGAAGCGATTCGTGCCGATTAAACCCATGCCATCCCGAATGTCAGCTCTAATCGCCGAACGAAGTTTATCTGCATCTTTCGTCCGAAGCGCACTGATGGCAATCTGGTGCTGATCAACTAAGAGCACTTCCTGCATACTGTCATACACAACACGCATATATGGCCCGAATTGTAACCAAAGCGTTTCGATCAGTTGACTCATCGTGTAGGATTGAGATGCGCGATAAATGGTGAAATGAAAGTTATAGTTTTCTTGCATATAACGGTCGACATCATTATTGGCGAGAGCAACACTGATTGCCTCATCAATTTTTTCAAGTTGCGCGAGACACCTCGCATCAATATGTTCGATCGCTGCAATTGCCGCCTCAGGCTCTAACAACTCCCGACAACGCAGCAGATCTTCAAAACGTTGCCGAGTCATCAGGGGGACGACGATACGACGCTTGGACCGAATTTCGACCGCTCCTTCTGCGGCGAGTCTTCCCAAAGCCTCTCGTACCGGCATCTGACTGGTTCCGAGCTCTAGAGCTACGCTGCGTGTGGAAAGTTTACTGCCTGGCGCAATCCGACCGGCCACAAAGCGCTGCCGTAGCGCCTCGTATATAGAGGATCTGACCAATCCGTCAGCAGCGACAACGGCAGCCATCACTACTTAACCTGCCTTCGGCAGGGCCGTTAGGACTGGCATTGCTTCATCAAGCGCTACTTTGATGGTGTCGACGAGCTGATCAAGCTCAGCGTGACTCACAATCAGAGGTGGACAAAAGACGATGGTATCCCTAATCGCGCGGACCATAAGGCCGCGACGTATACAAATATCTCGCACGATCGGGCCAGCCACTCCCTCCTCGCCAGTGAAACGCTGGTTTGTGCCAGGCTCAGCGACTATTTCAATTCCGCCGATCAGGCCCAGTGAACGCGCCTCGCCCACAAGCGGATGTCCGCGCAAGCGATCCAGAGCCTGCGCGATATATGGTGCAGTATCGTCACGAGTCCTCTCGACGAGGTTCTCACGCGTGATGATTTCAATGTTTTTCAGGGCAACTGCAGCTGCCGTTGGGTGTCCCGAGTACGTGTAACCGTGTACGAATTCGCCGCCCTTCTCGCGCAGTGTGCTGACGATTGAGTCTGAGATGCCAGTCGCTGATATTGGCATGTATCCGGACGAGAGTCCTTTTGCCATCGAGACGATATCCGGCTGAATACCGTAGTGCTGAAACCCGAACCACGAACCCAATCGTCCAAAACCGCAGATGACTTCATCACTAACAAGTAAGATTCCATACTTCCGACAGATTACCTCGACTTTTTTCCAATATGTCGGCGGGGGGATGACGACGCCGCCAGCACCCTGCACCGGCTCACCGATGAATGCGGCCACATTTTCGGGTCCTACTGCGAGAATTCGCTCTTCGATTGCGTTAGCTGCTCGGGCACCAAATATTTCAGGATCTTCGCCAAAAGCCTCACCGAACAAATACGGCTGCATCACGTGCTCTACGCCAGGAATTGGTAAATCACCTTGCGCATGCATCATCCGCATTCCACCGAGGCTTGCCCCAGCTACTGTAGATCCATGGTACGCGTTCCACCTGCTGATAAAAATCTTTCGCTTTGGCGCTCCTCGGACTGCCCAATAATGCCGCACAAGACGCAAGACTGTGTCGTTCGCTTCAGATCCCGAGGAGTTGAAGAACACATGCTGAAGCGGACCACCTAAGCGGGCCGCTACCTCTACTGCTAGGCGTACTGCGGGCACGCTTGCCGTTTTAAAGAACGTATTGTAATAAGGAAGCTCTCGCATCTGCTCATAAGCCGCGCGCGCAAGCTCTTCTCGTCCATATCCGACGTTGACGCACCAAAGACCCGCCATTCCATCCAAAATTGAAGTACCAGCTGCATCATGAATCACACAGCCCTCCGCCCCGGTGATTAAGCGACTACCCCCCAAATCCTGCTGCAGACGATAATCAGTTTGTCCTGGCAGATGGTGAGCGACATCAAGTTGGCGCAGCTCAGCAATCTGCGATAGCGTCATAGGAGTGGCGGTCATCATTAATCCTCGGTCGTGATTCCATTAAACATCAGGCGTTGCGCAGATCCTGTACAGCGCGATGGCCTTGCTCGATTGCAACGTCGGTATACGCACCAGCACCGGCATCAGAATTAGCGATCGCGATACGTCCAAAGCGGACGCGTCCAAGCACATGGGGTGCATTAGTGTCGGTATATAGCGGATCGAATAGGGAGTTGTACTCAGGCGCATACCCGTGTGGCCAGCGATTTACTGTAATCGCAGTGATATCGGTAGCCGGGTCAAATCCTCCCCCAGCCAGCGTACGGCCGAGTTGCGCGCGTACTTCTTTCTCAAATACTTCAAAAGGTGTCTGCATCAACTCGGCACGCCCAGCGGCGTTCTGCTCGTACTCGGGCAGCCCAGGCTGACACGGCGTACGCGTCATCCAGATAAGATTCGGATCATCGGGCGACCGCGTACTGTGATAGGCACCGATATCCACAGTAGGATTAAGACGCATAGACGAAAAGTAGCCACCGGGCGCATGAATCTCGTGTACTTTCAGCTTTGCAAAAGCGCTCCAACTGCGAATTGCGACACTTGTATAAACCAAAGGCGCCTTAACGAGCAACCGCAATGCAGTCTTTTGCGCTTCAGGCAACTCCGGACATAGATAAGGAATCATTGCGTTGTAACACGCAAGCACGCAGTGCCGCGCACGAACTCTGTGTATTTTCCCAGCGCGCACATAGGTCACCTCGGTCGCCGTCGCACGATTCGGGTCACCTATATGCTGAACTTTTATCACTGTGCTATTGAGGCGTAGACGTACGGGCGAGACCGAGACATCGAGCTTGCTGTAGACGGCGCGCGCACAAATCGCGTCATGAATGTCATGCGCGGGCAGTGCCTCTGGAATCAACGAGCGCACTAACATGCGCGCAATCGTCGCGTTGCCATCTGGAAAATGCAGTCGTGTGGAACCACCTGTGTCGGTGTAACCGGCGGGTGTAAAACCCATACCAGGTATGGATCGAGGATCCAGTTTTAAACCCTTAAATCCTGGCATCCCGATCCCCCACGCGTCGAGAGCCGACACAGCATCCGCGCCTACGGCCCATTCACCATGGGTGCGGTTCTGGTATAGAGCGAGGACGATGGGCGAAATCTTGACGATTTTTTCAAGGTAAGCGGCATAACTAATCGTGCGCAAATATTCCTTCTTTTGCACCAAAGTCCAACTTGAAAAATAATCGATGTCACCATTTTCAACTCGTTCCACATCGGCTTTTTGCTCCATCGACAAGGGCACGTCTTTCAAAAAAATGCTCCACGGCAGACTTTGATATCCAGAAGCCAGATAGTCACTACCGAACGTTTCTTTATCAAAAAACACCCCGAAGCCCATTCCTAGCTTTCGATAAAAACTTGGGTACTGTATTTTTTTTGCGAGCGCCGCTGCATCGATGCCTATTGCACGCAAGACCCCGTCCGCAATCGAGCTATAGGGGCGAGGACTGTCAATTGCTAAAGTACCCCCATTCATTAGATGCATACGCCCATTCAACTGAAACTCATTGCGCTTTGCATGACCACCGAAATCATCATGGTTATCTAGAAGCAACATCCGGGCTGCCGGAAACTCCTGCCGGTAACAGTGCGCCGCACTGAGTCCGCTGATCCCGGCGCCTACAACCACAAGATCGTAGGCCTCATCGGGCTGCTCAGGCTCACCCAATGCCAGCCCGTCACGCAGGGCATGGGCAACCTCAAAAGAGCCGGGGTGACTACCCCTCATCCCCGTCAAAGCCGGCGGATAATAACCGGGCACATCTTGCGCACCCGCCGTAGAGCGCTCTGCGAGCGCTTCTGCAGGTAACATAGCGGCACCGACAGACAACGTCGCACCACCGATAGCAACGCCCTGTAGAAAGTCGCGTCGCGTGATTGGCAAAGCCAAGCCTCGGTCATCTGCCAGCTTCGAATCAGTGCGACGGATCATGTGTACCTCAGGTCCTGGATTTCGTAACTTAGGCCGGCTGACCCCACGCTACTAGTGAGGCAAAATGGAGTCAAGAATCTGAGATCTCAGATCTGATAATAGGCGACAGTTGACGACCTAATTTGTTGCACTGAAACAACATACCGCGGGCCATACGCATCAATGACCACATTCGGTCTGATAACTTCATTATAGTGTTCGTGTCGCAGTGCGACAATCGCAATGACCACGCGATAGCAAAGCCAATCGATGCTCAACCAATCAGGAATCTGTCACATTACTCACCGCGCACAGCCGACACACCGCTTTCAAGGCTCGCTGCTCTACGCGTTACTTGGCGTGGCCGCAGCCCAACTGGCACATTCTCAAGCCACCTCACCCGATGCGGCAGCATTCACGGGTCTACAGGAAATCGTCGTCACCGCCACGCGTCATGAAGAGGTACTCAGCCGCGTGCCAATTAGCGTCACGGCATTCACTGCCGACAGCATCGACATCCGTGGGATCAAGGATTTCCAGCAAGTCGCACGCTTCACCCCGGGCGTTAGCATTGATAACACAGGCACCAACAATATCTCGATCCGTGGCATCGCCTCCACCGGCGGTGCTGGCACAACCGGCATCTATATCGATGACACTCCGATTCAAATGCGTGCTCTGGCATTTAATCCCGATGACACACTGCCGAAATCATTTGATGTCGATCGGGTTGAAGTACTACGTGGACCGCAAGGCACCTTGTTTGGTGCGGGCTCTGAAGGCGGCACGGTACGGTATATCACTACACAACCAAACCTAACCACCACGAGTTTTCACGCTAACGGCGAGATTTCTTCAACGCAAGGAGGCGAGCCTACGTATGAAATAGGCGTTGCCGGTGGGACACCACTGATTGATCACACTCTCGCGGTGCGGCTTAGCGGGTGGTACCGGCGGGATGGCGGCTGGATCGATCATATCAACCCGGAAACGCTTGGCACCACACAAAAAAATGCGAACTACTCCGAAGCGTATCTAATGCGCTTATCAGGCATCTGGGCGCCAAGTGAGCGTGTGACGTTAACGCCCAGCATTTACTACCAAAGCAACTACCGTAACGACCAAGCGAGCTACTGGCACACGCTTTCGAACGCTAACGGTAATCAATACGTCAGCGCCGATCCGACGCAACGCAGTGTGCCAGACACGTTTTATCTGCCCGCACTGAAAATTGATGCCGAATTCTCGAACGCGCATCTTGTATCGAATACGTCTTATTACCACCGCACAAATACTGACGGTTATGATGGCACGCTGTACAACCTTGGTTTTTATCAAACACTCTTTGTTGCTGCAAATCCCCTATTTCCATTACTCCTCGATGGAAGTGGAATACATCTGCCGAATGGCGCCCAAGGCTATCGATCCCCTGTATCTGTCCAAAATGGACAACAGAACTTTGCGCAAGAAATCCGCTTGCAGTCTATAGATATGAATGCACCTCTAATCTGGACCACCGGCGTTTTCTATAGCTCCAACCGTCAGACGTATCTTGAGCAGATCAAAGATCCCCAATTAAACAATCTACTACAGGCTGTTTATCCACTTGTTGGATTGCCCGCACCGACCTCAGGAGACTATGTCAGCGATTACTTTGGCATTGGCTATGACCCAACCCACCCGCAAGATTCCTATTTTTTGAAGACCAACGCTAAAGATGAACAATTGGCATGGTTTGGTGAAGGAAGTTATTCGCTTACTGACACTGTCAAAGTAACCCTAGGTGCGCGCTACTCGAAAACCAAGTTCTCTTTCAACACGCTGACTGGCGGTCCACAGCTATTCGGCCCCAGTGCGACCGGGTCTGGCAGTCAGGCTGAGGGTTCCTTTACACCAAAATTTAGTCTGGCCTACCAACGCGATCCCAATAATCTCTATTACGCAACGTATGCAAAGGGCTTCAGACCGGGTGGTGCCAATAACCCTGTACCTGCAGCCGCATGCGCCGATGACTTTCATAACTTTGGTATCAGCGCAGCGCCAGACACTTATAAATCAGACTCTGTCCAAAGCTACGAGGTTGGTGCAAAAAATAATTTTTCTAACAGGATTAAGCTTGCGAGCAGCGTGTATTACATTCGCTGGCAAAATATTCAGCAAACAGTCGTACCGCCAATCTGTCAGATCTCATTTATTTCTAATCTGGGCGAAGCGGTTGCTAAAGGCGCCGATCTGCAAGCCGAAGTGGCGATCACAGACCGCCTCACAGTTGAAGTGAGCGCAGGCTATACCGATGCACGCTATAGCCAAAATTCAGTATTTTCGAGCACTCAGGTGACGCCCATTGTGAGCGCTGGCGATGCGATTGTGGGTCAAAGCGGGCAGCCAACCGCGCCCTTTACATCCAGTATCGGCCTTGAGTATCACCTTCCCATCGACGGTCACGATACTTTTTTTCGCATGGACTTCGCATATCAAGGTCGCCCCCGATGGCAATCCCCCGAGCAGGATCCATCGACTCAACAATATGATCCGAATAACTTTGCCGTCTCCTCTAGCAGCTTCGCGTCGGTTCGCGCTGGCACGTCGTTTGGCAATCTTGCCATCACGCTGTTTGCCGAAAACTTAGCGAATACGCACGTCATTACGAATTATAATTTTTCGATCAATCCAGGAACTGGAGCCGACCGGCTAGAGCGCGACTATACTTTCCGACCGCGCACAGTGGGACTATCGTTTACCTATAAGCGCTAATCCCGAGGGTCGCGAGCTTTGCCGCGCTCCACGGCAGACGCTATGGCGCCCGTCGATAGATGGCGTCAAACCGCGCTTGCGCAACAACTCCATAGTCGCCAGGCGCATATTGGAGCAACCAGTCACCAGCGTCCCCGGTTAGCACGTCGCCGCTAATGGAGCGCTTGATTTGAAACTGAGACTTGATTTGCTTTGCCCACACAGGAATCGGTCTATTTCGATAGCGGCCCGCCTCACCCATTTTGGTTGGCGCTATCGGCACATATTTGTCGTCGAAGCGGTCTCGCGACACGCACCATGAGTCGCCCGTTGATCCAGCAATCAACGCATCAGCAGCACGATAGTGATTTTGGCCCACCGCACTCAACAGCACCCCCGCACTCGCAGCAAACTCAACGCTTACAACCTCGTCTTTTATAAATACACCGGCCTCATGGTCAACAGATAGTTCAATGGCGGCAAACTCAAGCATCGGCATCAGTTTTTGACATGAGTCAAACGGTATATCATCACAGCCGCTCTTTTTGCCTGCATCGACAAACTCTGCAATTCGACGGCTTCTCGCGCGGAATGTGAGCCCTCGCCCATTGCGCCTAAGCCTGAAACAGTGGCTACATACGGCGCGACGAACGCTGAATCGCCAGCACCGCGCAACATCGGGTCTAAAGCCTGAACGTCTTTAAAACCCAACGACTGGCTTACCCCATCGTATATCGCTAACAAGGCCTCATTGCCAGGCGTCGGCGCCATCGGGGGGTACTCATCAACAAATTCAATCGACGCTTGTGTTCCGTTCAAACTTTCTGCGACGATCAGTCGCATCTTTTCTTTGACACGAAGAAGCTGCTCGGGTTTTAGGGCGCGGATATCACCAATCGCACGCGCTTGCGGTGGAATAATATTCGTCTTGCCTGTAACACTCCCTGTACCTGCGGCATCAAGGCGCAGATCGTCACCTCCCAGTGCCAAGCCCACACTATAAGTCAACTCAGGCTCATGCAGTTCGTCATGAAATCGGGTTAAGACTCGACTCATCTCATAAATGGCGCCATCACCCAATGACTCACTAAAAATTGCTCCAGAGTGCCCCGCGTGTGCCGTCACATTCAGAGTCCACCCAGTGAAGCCACGGCGAGCAGTGGATATGTAGTCTTGTCCATCGATACGCACGGCGCCTTCAAAACACAAAGTCGCATCAGCACGCTGACCTGCCTGAATAAACTCCCGGCGCGAGATACTGACAGGACTACCTGGACTCTCTTCGTCTGCTGTTAAAAACACAGTGATTGCAGCGCGCTCAAGCGAGCCTGTGGCATGCAGTGCCTGCAGTGCCGACAGCATCACGGCAATACCACCTTTATCGTCGACCACGCCAGGACCCGTCGCGGTATCGCCAACGTGTGTGTACTTAGTGAAGCCGCTCGCCGGCTCAAAGACGGTATCCATATGGCCAATCAGCAACACTTTCTTGCCTGAGGGCTTTTTGGGAGAACGTTCAGCAATCAGATGTGATGCACGCCCCAATGGACTCATCGGAACAAATCGCACCTGAAAGCCGAGCGCTTTAAACTCACTTTCAAGCACGGACCCCACAGCTTGTACACCCGCGGGATTAAAGGTACCTGAGTTAATATTCACGATACGCTCTAACATTTGAGCGCTGCGATTACCCTGCGCGTCAATCGCTTGAACAACGTGGCTTTCTGCTTTTGTCAGCAGCACAGGCGCTGCACCCGCCACACTCACGGCGCCGAGGGCGCCGGCAACTATTGCGGCACACAGACCATTCCCTAATAATCTCTGTAGCGGAGCCATCACTTGCGCTTCGCGACGGCCGCTTTTTCCAACGTCGTCACATTTTTCTCAACAACTCCACCCTTCATCACAAAAGCGACAGACTGTAAAAGCCCCACATCCGCGAGCGGATCGCCCTGTACGGCAATTAAGTCACCATAGCGGCCCTTCTCAATTGCACCCACGTCTGCCGATCGGCCCAGCGCCTCGGCCGCAGTCACTGTTGCGGCACGGATGGCCTGCACTGGCGTCATCCCCCAAGTAACCATGGTACGAAACTGCTTAGCGTTGTCACCATTCGGATAGACACCTCCATCGGTTCCAAACACCATTTTGACGCCCGCGGCAGTCGCAGCTTTAAAAGTTTCCCGTTGTTTTCGTCCGATTAGGCGCTCTTTCTCCAACGACTCTTTGAAAGTGCCGTTTTTCTCACCTTCAGCGAGAATATAATCGTCATCATAAATATCCATCGAAAAATACGTGCCATGCTTTATTGCAAGAGCAAAAGACTCGCTATCCGCAAGACTCGCGTGCTCAATCGTATCGACCCCAGCACGAATTGCGTCATTAATGCCAGCGGCGCCGTGCGCATGCACTGCAACTTTCAAACCGAGTTGATGTGCCTCGTCAACAAGAGCCTGCATTTCGACGAGTGAATATTGTTGCCCACCAACCGAGTCTGTTTTTGAAAACACACCGCCAGTACCGCAAAACTTTATTACCTCAGCCCCGTACTTACGTAGTTTACGTACGGTCGCTCGAATCTCCTCAGGACCATTGGCAACTGCTGGCGTCGGAGCAGTAATCGATGGCGGAAATTCGGTGGAGTCACAATGCCCGCCAGTCGCGCCGATTGCATAGGTCGCAGGTACGATGCGCGGCCCGGGTATAAAACCCCGCTCGATACCTTGCTTCAATGCTACGTCCGCATAGTCAGAAGAACCCACATTTCGCACACTCGTAAAACCGGCCTCGAGGGTGCGTTTCGCGTTGGCCACCCCAACGACTGTCCAAAACCCGTCGGTAAACTCAAGGGCGCGGTAGCCACCATACTGGGGATCCGATGTTAGATGCACATGCATATCGATCAGCCCTGGCAATAAGGTAAACCCTGCAGGCAGCTCTATATGCCGCGCGCTTTGGGGTGTGCCGTGTGTCTTGGCCAATGCTTGAGTCTCAACGGCTACGATGCGACCATCGGTAATCGTGATCTGCGGATGGTCAATTGTTTTCCCTGCAACCACATCCAGCATATGGTCTGCTGTAACCACCACAGTATCTGCGTGCGCAGTCGCTAAAAGACACCATAAACAGATAGCAAATAACTGGCGCATCATCAGCACTCCTTAATAAGAACTTTCGACTCGCCGATTTGCGCTCGAGCCAGACCTACAACCGGATACTAGGACTCAATATTCAAAGCCTAACCGACTTTGGGCATTTTAGGGAATGACCCAGCACGTCTGAATAATCAACTCTAAAATTCAGCATCAACAAATTTAACGAGGAGCCTGCAAGTCTACAGCGTGTGGTATCCACCAATCGTGGCCACGCGCTGTCGTCGCATATTCAGGCCACCGATATTCAATTGGCGGCTCAAAATCAGCAGGCAACAAAGGCGCAATGGCCGCTTTACCGGCCGTGCGGCTGACAAACTCCTCTCGCGCGGCACGGACAAGCTCTGGCCTCTCCAGCAAGTCCAGCAGTGTACCCGCGATTGTTTTAGCAGCCACGATCACGGTCGGATCAATACACGGGGCCAAGCCACCAAGCGCATTTGATACCCAAGCTGGGTAACCCGCATATCCATCGGGAACAGCCAACATCGGTCTTGCCACATAAAGACGCACCGTAGGCGCATACCAACTCATCTCAACGTAGTCATCTGAGGTCCAATGCTTCTGCCAACCCGGCATTTGATGCCGAAGTCCCGCCTCAGCTTCGCGCGGGTCCTTGATGGTCTCACAAGCAGGCAGAAAGGGCTTTTCCATGGGCTGAAGGCCCAGGTTACGCTGAATCGTTTGCGCAAGCGCAATCGCCTCAGGACCATAAGCGGGTGCACCAACCGATAACAGATTCTGATAGGTCAGCTCAGCCAGGCTTTTATTCGCTACGCCGGGCCGAGTACGGGAAACCCAGCGTGATACTAGACGACACCCCGCCACTGCCGCCGCGTGCGCTGCATTGCGGTCCAAGACCTCCAGCACCGCATTAGCCATCTCGACCGTTGGCGTCCGCCAGGCATAGTTAATTTGCGCCAAATGCGCCGGCAGATTATCGGCCGTGGCCTGGCCAGCTGTGAGGATCGCTTCGTTAAGCGACCAGCCACCGGTATGCGCCAACATGGACTCCATAGTCGCTTTTGTCAGCGAGTACATGGTGAACAGCGCTACGTTTGCTCCGGGGGACCGAGCTGCCGAATGCGCAGCAGCTATTGGACTATCAGTGTTCGCAGCCAGCCATGTCTCAGGTTCATCACAAATGAACGAATAAATGCGACTCGAATACGCTCCACAATGCGTCTCCCAGCGTACGGTATTACACAGCGGCAGCATATAAAAGGGGTGATAACTCACCATGGCGTCAATGCCATTGTAATAGCCGCGCAGTCCATGGATTAGCTTCGATCCTTGAACTTTCTCAGCAGGTTCACCGAAGAACTTAAGTGTCCCACCAATATTGGCACTCTGCATCGCGTGTTTAGTGGCAAGAATGCCGGCGAGCGCGCCAATGCCGAGCGCTGAATGAGGATCGGTATGCCCTGGGGCAAATTCGCTGAAGCCCGGGCGCGGCTCACGCTGCGTTGAAGCTGCTTGGCAGTTACCGGGGACTGCATCGTACTCAGCGTAACCTGCCACCGTAGGCCCGGGACCATTCGACCATTCCGCTGCAAATGCTGTGGGCATGCCACCACTGCCTGCTTCGACCGTGAATCCCTCACGACGCAAACGTTCAACAAACCAAGCGCTTGATCGATACTCCCGCCATGCTGGCTCAGCAAAATCCCAAATGGTGCGATGCCAGTCCGACAACTCGACACGGTGCGAGTCAACCCAATGATTGGCGGACGCTTTAATTGTCATTACATTCCACCCGTTGACCACTCGTTAATCATTCAAGCAAACAGCAAGCCACAGTTGCCGCGAAGCAAACACGGCAAAGTGCGGCTTTGTTCAAAAAATGGACTCATGCTCACTCATTTAGGACGCCACGGAAAAAATGCGGGTGTGCGCCGAATGTAGTCAGCATACTGAGGGCGACGCTCGCCAATGTCTTTTTCCAGTAAGGCAACTCCAGAGACACGTAGCAATAACAAAGACATCAATATAGGGCTGAGGACGCTCCACCAAGCGCCGGCAGACAACGCAAACGCGAAAAAGCCCCACCAAATGCAACAATCGCCAAAATAATTTGGGTGTCGCGTATAGCGCCACAATCCCCGATCCATAACTTTGCCGGCATTTGCAGAATTTGCTTGAAATCGGGCTAACTGCCAATCACCACCCGCCTCAAATACGAAACCAACCAGCCATAACAAGGTGCCGACCGCATCTAGTAGCCCAAATGGAGCGGCAGTTAAAACGGCACTCAGTAACGGTAATGAGATCACCCAAGCAATCACCGCCTGCACCAGGAAAACCCGGTAAAGACTTTTTAGGGCAAAGTTTGGCTCATTTCGTGACCGAATGGCCTGATAACGTCGATCCTCTCCATGCCCTTTATTGCGCCATGTGATGTAAATGGATAGCCGTAGTGCCCAGACACCAAGCATAACGAGCAACGCGATCTGCCGACTTGTCAGAGGTAGCTCACCATGATTCGTTGCGTCATACACATAGACGAGCCCTTGGAACAAAAAAAGTAGCGACCACAAACTGTCGACAATCGATACATTGCGTAAGTACACACTGAATGGCCAAAGCAACGCTGCGGCAGCAGCTGCTACCAGAAGACCATGAAAATAACTTGCCATCGAAAACATGTGCATTTACTCCTGCTATCAGTCGCTAAAAAGTTAAGGTAAATCCATAAAAGCGGTTTCCAGCAGCGAATCCCACAAAAGATACAGTTGTCAGCACGCGCAGGGGTAGACACGACCATTGCGACCATTTACCCACAGCGACCCCTGACAAGTGCGCGCCGGCGTATTCGGCGCACAGACCTTGATTGAGACAACCCTTTTTCTGTGTCAAGCAAACCAGCTAGTGGACTGATGAAGTCGCCCGTGCGCGCGCACGTATATAGAGTCTCAAACTCTCTACATCCTCTTCCGAGAGCTCATCAAATTTGGGCATATTGTTCAATTCGAGTGCTCCACCACGCACCACACCATCAAATGAGGCCGTACTCATTGCCACCGGTGATGCACGTAGATCGGGCGCAAATCCCGCCGCCACGACGCCGAGACCGTGACATGCAAGGCAACGCGTCGCATAAATTGCCTCACCAGCCTTCGCTCGCACAGGGTCAATGACAAGGGCGGGCGCGTCCAATGGGATGGCTTGCTCAGGCGACGGCTGCTTCGGCATAGGCGCATGGCCATCCAATACAAAGGTGAGTAATTGATGGGTTTGGCGGCGCGCAACCCAGCCGTGCTGGGCCGCAAGTGACCCAAGATAGGCAGGTCCAGCTGCACCCCAACCCGCCACGACAGTCACATACTGACGGCCCGCCACCGTGTACGTAATTGGCGCACCACTAATGCCAATACCAACTTCCTGACTCCAAAGCTGCTTGCCTGTCAGCGCATCATAGGCATTAAATCGTCCGTCAGCCTGTCCCTGAAAAACAAGCCCGCCGGCTGTGGTCATCGTGCCACCATTCCAAACACCCGGCGTGGGCACTTTCCAGCGCGGTTTCTGCGTGACCGGATCCCAAGCCACCAATGCACTGGTGCCTGCATCCTTCGGCGCATCGCCGCTACTCAAAACAAGCCCCGTATTGAGTTCAGTCTTTTTGAAGACAAAATGCTCCTTATCGACACCACGATCATCAAAAGTGCCCGCCATCTCGATAGTCGGCACATAGACCAAACCTGTCCACTGGTTAAATGACATCGGTTGCCAGTTATGGACGCCAATACTGGAGGGCCACTGGGTCACTACACCATTGGGGTAGCGCGCCTCAGGGGCTTCGACGGGTCGACCCGTGGTTAAATCAACGCGCTCAGCCCAAGTAACTTTGCCAAGTTTTTCAGCTGACAACACTTTGCCCGTATAACGATCGAGCACATAAAAGAATCCATTCTTTGGCGCGTGCAAGATAACCTTCTGAGGTACCCCGTTAACAGGAACTGTTGCGAGCGTGATATCCATGGCCGAAACAAAATCCCAAGTCTCACCTGGCGTCGTTTGGTAGTGCCAAACATAGCGCCCGGTGGCAGCGTCCAAAGCCACAATCGCGCATAAAAATAAGTTATCGCCACCTAAAGGACTACGCACCTTGCGGTTCCACGGAGCCCCGTTACCAACACCAATATAGACGCGGTCCAGCTCAGGATCATAGGTAATAGCATTCCATACTGTGCCGCCGCCCCCAATCTTCCACCACTCGCCAGTCCATGTCTTGGCAGCCATGGCCATAGCATCGCTTTCAAAGCCATCCGCTGGATTGCCAGGCACAGTATAAAAGCGCCATAACTGACGACCGGTTGCGGTGTCATACGCCGTCACGTACCCGCGGTTAGGACCCCACTCGGAACCTGCATTACCAATAATTACGCGGCCACCAAAGACGCGTGGCGGGCCAGTAATTGTGAGTTCATTGTCCTTATCGGTCGTCTGAACGCTCCACACTTCGTGACCCGTCTTAGCAGACAGCGCAATCAAACGACCGTCCGTGGTACCCACAAACACGCGCCCCTGCCAGTAGGCAATCCCCCGTGGTCCCCACGTGTAGCGCAGTTTGCGTCCCGCCACTTTTGCGACCTCTGGATCATGGCGCCAAAGTAACTTACCGGAGCGGGCATCTACTGCGTGAACCAAGCTTTGCCCCACCGTAAAATATAAAATTCCATCGACTGCAAGAGGCACCGTGGCACCGTTTTGAACATGCCCCAGATCGAGCGCCCATGAAAGACCCAAACGATTCACATTGTCGCGATTCACTATTCCAAGTGGGCTTGAGTGCTGCTCACTATAGTTACGTCCATAACTTGGCCAGTTGTGTCCATCCGCTTCATTTGCGAGCGCCTTACCATCAATTTCCGCTCGAGCGGATGTCGCCACTAAAACTAGCGCGCAGATAGCGCTCCATACGATGTGTCGTGAACTCATTGCCGCCCCCTCTATACGATGCCAGAGCATATTCGTCCCCGCCCGATTGTAGCCACAAGCCAGACGAATAGGCGACGCTAGGGCGCCTTTGAATCAAAAGGACCCCGACACGCCCGCCTACAGCCGCGCCACGCTGACGCCCTCCTACGGCTAAAATGGGCCTATTTCGGCTAAAGGCAGCGTTATACTGCAACAAAGATGCGGCCCAACTACGACCCCACCTAGCCTCTCAAGGACTCATGTTGCTTTTAGACACTCGCCGCTGTGGTCACTTTTGGTTAACTAGGCCCTTATTATGTACCGGCCTAATACTGCTACTAAGCATCTTCCATGAGGCCAACGCACTCCAGTCGCTTAAGCAAATTCGCGAACGCGGTGTCGTGATGCAACACTTTGAAATGAGCTGCGCCGCAGCAAGCGTAGCAACAGTGCTGACGTATGGATTTCATGATGCAGTCGCCGAGCGGCCAATTGCTGAAGGCATGCTGCGCTATACGTCCGCCACTCAGGTAAAATCGCAGGGCGGTTTCTCCATGCTGGATATGAAACACGTACTTGAAGATCGCGGGTATCGTGCCGCGGCATATAGCAAACTTTCTTTTGCACAGCTGAAGCTATTTCATGCACCAATCGTCCCGATAGACAGCTTCGGCAGCCATCACTATGTTGTTTTTAACGGCATACACGGCACATCTGTGCGCCTTGCGGATCCAGCATTTGGAAATCGAGAAATGTCGATAGACACTTTTAAAAAGCTCTGGATCAACGGACTTGCCTTTGTGGTGAGCAAATAACTCGATGACAAAACGATTTTCTACCGCCCTACTATTCGCCACCCTTTTAATGACAGTTGTGTGCGCACACTCGGTAGAGCCTGCGCCTGCGAGCCCACCCGATGAGTTATCAGCGCTACGTTTGCAGCTTGCTGCACAACAAGCGATAAACCACGCCCTACAAGAGCGCATTCAGGCACTCGAAGCGACTCTCGATGCCCAGGCAAATGGCGCTTCAGACCATAAATCCCTCGACGCAACCGCCCCCGCGCCTGCAGACTTGGCAGCAACGGATACCGACACCGCAGTCGCGCAAGAGCTGATTACCAAGCGACTTTTAATACAGGCCCCTGGCACTATCCGCTTGACTCCAACGGCAAGCTGGAGCCACTCTGGTGCCCAAAGCGACTACTATAATTATTCGCGTTTAGCCCTAGGAGGCGGTCTCGGCCTGCCTGCCGGAATCACCGCAACCGCTGTAATCCCCTACAGCTTTGCAGATACCTACTATGGTTCAAACAGTGGTTTTGATGATTTCTCGCTTGGCCTGCAAAAGCAATTTCTTGCTGAAACAACGCGCCTACCAACGATTGTTGGTAGCCTGAGCTTCACTGACAACACCAGCACTAAAGCGTTTCAGGATCCCTCAATCGGTGGCGCATTCAAATACTATGACCTCACGCTTTCGGCATTTAAAACGCTCAGCCCAGTAGTTGTTTACGGCAATCTGTTTTATTCACGCGCTGTGAAACGCTACTTCACATCTTACTACGACACACCGTTCAACGGCACGATCCAACCGGGCGATACCAAGGGCGTAAGTCTTGGCCTGTCACTCGCCGCGACACCGGCTATCTCTATCAATACTGGGCTTACATTTGATTTCGGACGTGGCTCGCGTTACGCACGCGACGGATTACCTGAATACACAGGCACCGGATTTACTGATGGCCGCCTAAGTTTAGGTGCAGGTTTTCTCCTGACCAAACACTGGTTTCTTGGAGTCACGGCGGAAGCCGGTGTCACGAAAGACGCATCAGACTTTATTTTTTCGGTCGCTCTTCCCTACCGCTTCTAGAGACTTCACTTTTATTGCAGAGTAGGACTTATAGCGGGGACACGCACATCGGCTCGATCACCCGCTTGATAAGCTACCGCAATCATCTGATAGCCACGCTCTAAGTGCAGCGTATGGCGTTTCACGTTGAAAAGTTCGCTACTAGCGATATTATCAAGACGTGATCTTAAACTATTTAGACAATCAGGGTTTGTCGCTAGCATGACCGCATGGCTAACATATGCATCCACGTCAGCAACTATCAAATCCGTAAGACCGACAGCAGTTAGCACGCTCGCAGCCATGCGTGCCGCAAATGTCTCGCCAAGGCAAGTCAGTACCGGAACGCCAACCCGCAATGCATCACTAGCCGCTGTTCCAGCACTGTAGGGCTGTGTGTCAAGATATAGATCAATGAGTTTTAGTCTCGAAAGATAAATATCTTGCGCTACTCGGCTTGCAAAAACGAGACGTTCAGGCGCGATGCCATGTCGCATCGCTTCACGCCTTAAGTTCTCTACCGCCTCAAGGCTACCGGCGTACAGGAATAACATAGACTCTGGAACCCGGCCTAAGATCGTCATCCAAGCGCTAAAGATTTCAGGAGTTAACTTGTAGCTGTTATTAAAACAACCAAAGACAAAAGCGCCTTCTGCAATACTAAACTCCTCGCGCGACGAACACACTTTGGACACTGATCTTTTTGTATCGTTTGGCTGATAACTCGGCAGGTAAAGCAGGCGTTCCGCATACTCCTTACGTAGCCGTGGTGGCACAAGTACCGAATCGGCGACTAAATAATCCATAAACGGCGCGCCGCTTGAACCAAGGAATCCCAGATAGCTGACCTGTATGGGCGCGAGACGCTTACTAAATAGCGTCGGTCGCGCGCCCGCCGAAAAACCATTGAGGTCAATTGCAATATCGATCTGATGTCCCCGCACTTTTTCGATCACTTCCGAATCCGATAACATGTCGGCGTCAACCCAGTGCTCAAAAGCAGCGCGAACACGGATCTGCAGCGGGTCGTCAGGACTGCTTCGCAGCGACACGGCATACAGCTCAATCACTGAGCGATCGTGGGTCTCAAATACCTCGGCCATCAGCAAAGACACCGCATGCGAACAAAAATCGCTCGATACATACGCGACGCGCAAGCGCCGTCCGGTTAGGGGAGCCATTAGTAGGGTAGCCGATTCGGTTGGAAAACTTGCAGACCACGTGGCGGCCACCACACGCAAAAGCGCAACGTCTGTTATGAGGCCTAGGGCGCAAAACGGTGGACAGGCGCGCTGCCCATTTTTTATTGCCGCCATAAGGCGTCCCTTTTCTTCATGGAGATTCGTCCAGTCGCACACCTGAGACTGACAGTGCAGCAATAGGCCTGGCACATCGGGCAGACCGTTATCAAGCGCCAAAGACTGCCGAAAATATGGGATCGCCTTGCTATATAGCTCGAGGTCCATTAGCGCCCCCCCCTGATTGCGCAAGGGAATTGCGTCTTTATTGTCCAGTTGCGCTGCTTTTTCGTAGCACTTAAGGGCCGCAAGCCACTTACCGCGACGCTGCAACGCTACACCCTTGCCATTAAATGCGATTGGATCGTTGGAATTAATATTCAATGCATGATCAAAGCTATCAATCGCTAAATCAAGGTTACTTTCTGTGAGATAAAACGTGCCGAGCGCCCGCTGAATTTCGGCAGACTCCGGACCGAGCTTGACCGCACGCAATAGGCTACGCAATGCGTCCCCAGAACGCTGCAATTGCTGGCATGTTACGGCGTAGCGCCAGTGCAACTCAGCACTGAATGGATCAAGCACCAGCGCCTCCTCAAAACAGCGAGCGGCGTCTAGAAGCAGCCCTTGACCATGCAGACATCGACCGAGGCCAAGCCGGGCTGCGACACATGCCGCATCAAGGACGCACGCTTTTTTATAAAGCGCTTGAGCTTGAAGGAATTCATATTCGTCGACGTGTAGATCGGCAAGTGCGGTGTAGATAATTGCACTTGGTGCCTGCTTGTCTAAAAACGCATTTAGGAGGCACTTTGCTTGCCCTGACTTGCTTACGGCACGCGCCGCAGCGACATAACCGCATAACGCGCGAGCATCGTGTGGCTCCCGCTCAACTAGATATTGATAGGTTTTTAGTGCCAGCTGATGGTTGCCGGCCCGCTCAGCCTTCTGCGCAGTTGCGTGCAGTGCATTTTGGGACGCTACGTCCCCGCGATCAGCAAGCACCTGACCGATAAACCGCAGCCACGACAAAGCTCTTCGGGAGAGGCTTAGTTTTAACATTCGACAATCAGCAGTTCCGGTGATCTGCTGGCTGATCGCTTGTTCGGACCATCATGGACATGGCTGCAAGTATCCACCAGCCGTAAAAAAAAGGCCGACTCGCGCCGGCCTTTATGACGTAGCCACATTCCCGACCAGGAACATTCTACTTAATCGTGGTGATGCGAACCACCGCCTGAACCACTTCTACCGCAGCTGCCTCTACCGGCCACGAACTTGCTCATCTCTGCATCGGTTAAAGCCGCTGCCTGATCCGAGGAATCCACTGCCCGAGCCGTCGCCTGCTTGTCAGCAGAATGAGCGAAGGCAACGTTTGACACAGCAGCGACAATCAAACCCGCTACCAAACCAAGTTTACGAACTAAACGCATAACGTTATCTCCTAACTACCTAAAATCTGGCAGGTCGCCCCTTTTTCAGGCGCCGGACGTCTGCCCCGTTACTGCGACCGACGTCACAATATCAGGAAAAACAATAAATTTGAAAATCTTGTCACTGACTTCCGAGCCCTTTTGTAGGGTTTGTCACCAAATATTTAACATAATCCCGTCACTCGTCAGTTTTATCTAGGGCTATTCCATGCGCACCGGCGTTGCCACTCGGATACCGTAATTATCTCGCGAGCAGTGACATCCCATAAAATACATTTAAGCGACGCAAGGACGCGGGAAAGCGGGATACGCACGACTTCTGCAAAGCGCGCTGCGTTTTCCTGGTGAAATGCGGCAAGCCGATAGTTTGGGATCGCGGTCGATAAATGGTGGACATGATGAAATGCAATATCAAGCGTGAACCAATTTAACCACCGCGGGAGCAGCAAGAAACTTGTTCCATAAATAGCTCCGTCATCAACATCCCATCCCATCGTTGTGCTTGCATAGGATTTTTCAAAATTGTGCTGTACCGTAAATAGAACGATGCCAGCAGCGCCTGCTAGTGCGATAGAGGCAAGACCCACAGCAACCACAAGCCCAGATCCAAACACTCTACAGACACAGATCCACATGCCGATGAAGGCTATATTATGCAGCGACATATAGCGGAACTCTGCGGACGTTTTCCAGTAGCGCGTTTGATAGGTCGCCATGTATGCGCGTAAAGAGTGGCGAGGACAGGCGATTTTCTGACGCAGCATATGCCAGCACAATCCGATGCTTCCGCGGAGCCATGTATAGCGTGGATTAAAAACGAGATAAATAAATCCCGCAATCGGTGATGCATAGACGCTGCATTTCCAACGGTAAAATCGCTTGCCACCGTGTGTCATGGCTGCGTACTCCGCTGTAGAGCGAGTCGCATACGGCCCACGATACACCTCCCAGTCACCGTTGTGCGCATGATGATAGTCATGATGCTTAGCCCACACATATTGCGGCATTCCCGTGAGCACACCGAGAAAAAATCCTACAATACGGTTTGTCGATCGATTCTGGAATAGACTGTAATGACCACAGTCATGCATCAAAGTAAAAGCTCGTAAGGTGAATAAGCCGATTACGGGAATTAAGGCAAGCAAAAGCCAGACTGAGCAATGGACCGCTTTCGCGGCTAACCACCAGAGCATTACGATCGGCACTACAGTTGTCGCAACCTGAACGATCGCAACGTGATCCGCGGCAGCAAATTTCTTATCCCGCAGAGCACTGCGCAAATACCGGATGTTCTCGAAAATCGGCACTTTAGGATCTCCTATTGCGTCCTTGAGAAACCGAGCCTAGCGTATGCTGCACAGATTACTAGACTTGGCTATACGCTCACTTAACCACGGAACCACGATTGGCGCCACCCTTGTCGGCATGTGGTGCCTGTGAGCTCGCCTCCAATGTCGCGGCAGACTGCCAATAGCACCGACTGCTTACGAGTGACTTATTGATGATCATGTTCCACGTGGCCGCCCCTTAGTTAAGGCTCAGTGACGGGCAGCGTCTTTGCAGACTACGACACACAAAACGATGTAGTCAGTGTGCGATAGAGCATGAATGCTTTATTCAAGTAGACGTAGGCTCCTTAAAAGCCCTATTCAGTTATGGCATGAGACGCCAAAGTACCGATGTGATGGCGTCCTTTAACGACATACCATACGAGCCCCACTGCCAGAATGACTGCGATATACACAAACGCACCCCAGGTATTGAACCAAGGTGTGCCGTAGACCGACTCGCGCGGCCATGCGAGGTTAAGCGCCATACCCGCGCCCCACAATACTGCGGTGATATTAACGATGAGTCCCCAGCGGCCCATGCTAAAAAATTGACCGCCGCTGGCATTCATCGGCGGCCACTGCCCTTGTAGACGCTTTTTCAACATCGGAGCCGTCACCATCAAATACGCCATATAGATCATGATGACTGCGATCGAGGTCAGCACTGTAAAGATTTTCGGCTGCCCGATATTGATTACCAGAATAAGGGCAGCGATTAAACCGACCAATATCGCAGGACCAATCGGTGCCTGCGTCTTCGGGTTCACCCGCGCAAGCTGCTCGGAAAACGGCAGCGCATTGTCACGCGCCATAGCAAACGTGAGTCGTATAGCGGCCGTGTGCACAGCAAGCGCGCAAACACTCACAGCCACCACGATACAACTTAGAAAAACTTTAGCCAATGGCCCCCACATCACTTGCTCAACGATATACTGCAGACCGCCCTCGCTGCTGCCGATTCTTGGGTCATCCAAATGTGGCGCTGATAAAATAGCAAATACCAAAATAGCACCACCGATCACGAATGACGCCAAGACAGCCCTTAGAATGGCGCGCGGCGCCGTGCGGCGCGGCTCTAAAGTTTCCTCACCTAACGAGCTTGCGGTGTCAAAACCGTACATCACATAACCCGAGGCTAGTGATGCCACTAGAAAAGCACCCATAAAACCACCGCTCTTATCAGCTCCATAGCCGTGCGCGCTAAAGAACACAGCAGGGCCGCGTATCGAGTGTAAAGCGAGGATAATTGCAATCAAACAAGCCGCGATGAGCTCAATAAACACACCAGCACTATTGATCATCGCCATCAAGCGCACACCCATGGCATTGATCAGCGTCGTAAGGACAATTAAGCCAGTCCCGAGGATTACAGCATTACTGGCAAAGTCGTGTACACCCGTCCCATCACCAATGATCTGAAAACCACTCCATAGACGCGGCAGGTTCAGCTGCAGCGCAAGGACTGTTGCCGACAAGCTAACGATAGAAGCGGTAAGCATTAGCCAGCCCGAAGACCATCCTACGCTGCGCCTACCCAGTAATTTGGACCAATTGTAAACCGAACCCGCTATTGGGTACTGAGCGGCCAGCTCCATAAAACATAATGCAACCGCGAGCTGTCCGACGAGCACCATGGGCCACGACCAAAGGTAAGCAGGTCCCGCAGTTCCAAATCCAAAATAGAAAAGCTGAAAGGTCCCCGTCAATATTGAGATATAACTCACACCAGCAGCAAAGCTACCGAATGCGCCAATACTGCGATCCAATGATTGCCGGTAACCAAAGCGCTCCATACCGTTATCAGCACTTGCAGAAGACTCTCTTTTGGTCATTTCGAACTCGATCCTCCAACAACAACGACTCTTAAGCTGAGATCGCGTCGGCGACGCGGGCTTGGCATTAATTCGGCAGCTAACGTCAAGCATTTGCTTGACCGCGATACGGGCGCGCTCGAGATGCTGCACTACCCCGTCGATGGTTGAGCGTTAGAGGATGGCGCCAGCCACATCCCTAACCGGCGACCGAAGTTTATTCCAGGCCGCTCCACCAGTACATGTGCGGCAAGACTGACCAATGCGACGAGCTCAGCAGATACGAGCGTTGTGATCCAAAAATATAGCGGCGAGCTGCCTGAAAACGTCCGCACTGAGCTGAGCGAGTAGATGAGCGTATAGACAATGCCATGCAGCAGATAAATCCCATAGCTAATATTACCCAGACGACGTGCATAGCGACTTGTAAGTATGCCCCAAAGCGTGCATCCAGACGCGATGAGATAAAATGCGGCGCCAATTAGCAGAATTGCACCCGCACTATAGTCGTCATCAAAACACGTCATAGCCAACGTGATACACAACACCACAAGCGCAGAGCCTATGGAGCCTCGCAGAGAAAGTAGTAGTTGCTCGCGCTGCACAGAGCTACACAACATACCACTAAAAAAAAGCGCTGCGATGATAGGATATGACGCGCCTTTATTTTGGCCTGCTAAGGCTGCGTAAAGCAAAGCCACAGTCAGCCCAGCCATACTAAAGGCAAGGGGCAAACGCGTGACGCGCGTTATCAGGGCAAGGACTGGGAGTAACAGATAAAACTTCCACTCATAGGCAAGTGTCCACGTCACTCCACGCATAATGCCGGCAGGATTTTCATAGCCGTTGATGGGCCCTAGGTCTCGGATACCTAGCGCAAGCCAGCGACTCGCTTCGCGCATCAGTTGTGTGGCGGGTTCATTTAGTCGAAAGCCAGTCCGTGCAAGCACAATAACCAGCACCGCTGTCACCGCGAGTAGATAAACAGGGCCAATGCGACACACACGCCCAATGTACAACTTAAGCCAACTCACATTACCTTGGTTGCGTATGACCTGCGACCAAAATAAGTAACCCGTGATCATGAAGAACATCTCTACCGATAAATTCCCAAGATATTCGTAGAAGCTGCCACTGGTGCTCGGATTTGCGGCGAGGTTTAGATATGTGCCACGAAAGCGGACTGCGTGAGAGAGGGCAACTCCAAAAGCCAACACCGCACGCAAGCCGTCAAGCGTATAAACCCGAGTCGAGTCCGAACAGGTTGGGCTATCTGCGAGCTGAAACAGGCGCGTGCCGGCGAGCGCAAACAGCGCAGCTAGAATCGCAAAGAACGGCCAAATCGAAAGGATATTCAGCGACATGTAAGGAGCCTGTTCATGAAGTTATCTTATCCTATGGAGTGCGAACTAAGCACCAGCCGTCGCCCCGAGCTTCCTCTCGTCGCGTCTAAGCTCAGGTAGGTAAAAGGATACTGGATCGCTGGATGCCCAACGCCCGACAGATGCGGCGCCCGAAGTACGGGTGCGCCAAGCGGACCCGATCGACCGCCTGTCGTCGTCGCGTTGGGCTTCAGATTTCCCTCGGCGACCTCCTTCAAGATGATCTTGTCGATGGCAAGTTCGGCCACCGCCTTCTTGAGTCGTGCGTTCTTTAAGACTCCAAACGCCTTCATCCGCTTGGCCTGGTCAATGCGTCAACCCCCGTGGGTCTTGCGCCACCGAAAGTCGGTCTTATCGGTAACCCCTCACTGCTTGCAGACCTCCGCTACCGTCTTGCCTTGACCTGACAGAACGTCAGCCTCGCGCAGCGTGTGGATGATCTTGCCTGTCGTAAACCGTTGTTT